>Ga0181520_10006492_pt1 | contig 17856 bp, 13 predicted proteins | sample PEATcosm2014_Bin_29_FD_132451 | JGI IMG/M metagenome (GOLD analysis project Ga0181520, IMG submission 132451) | Peatland microbial communities from MTU Mesocosm Facility, Houghton, MI, USA - PEATcosm2014_Bin02_30_metaG | ecosystem: Environmental > Terrestrial > Soil > Wetlands > Peat | place... | reverse complement strand
CGGCCCCGGCGTGCAAGTATTGCGTCATCAGCCTGGCGGACTTGCAGGAGAGCGTGAGCGAGCGCGCGAGAGACCTTTATCACCTCGGCCGGTTCAGCAAGCGCCTCGCGGTCGTCTGGGCGCGCGGCGAACGCGAGAGCGACGCCGTGCTTGACGTTTGCCTGCAGGCGATGCGCACGCTCGCGCCCCACGCGCTGAACAAGATGAACGAACGTTTCAGCCTGCGCGAACTGATTTTGCAAGTGCTGGCGCTCTCGTACGAGGGCGAGGTGCGTCTCGAAAAAACCGCGGAGAAGGCGCAGGCGCTGTTCGCGGCGGCCGAGCCGTTCTATCGCCGGCTGTGGCCGCTGCTGCTGGCGGAGTGCGCGCCGGCGCGGCCCGAATTGCGGCTGGAATTGCCCGCCGCCGACGCGCCCGAAAACTACCGGCAGAATCGCAGTCTGCTCATTCGCGCCGGCGCGGACATGACGACCGCCAAGCTGATCGCGCGCAGTCGCCGCCGCGCCCGCGCCCGCTGGCCGAAGAACATCGTCCTCGTCGACAATTGGTTGGATATACTTTTGGCGAAGGTCGAACGCACGTACGGCGTCAAACTCGATCTCACGCCGACCGAGCGGCGCTGGGTGCTCATCCTCGGCTGGCGGCATTATTTTCGGCTCCGACGGGAAGGGAAGATTCGGTGAGATTTCCGGCCTAAACCACAGAGGCGCAGCGAACACAGAGCACGGCTGTTCCAACGTTAATCGATACCGCTCCGAATCGCGCTCAATGCTTTGTTAATCCAGGAGTTGCCGTGTTTTCCCCAGCTAACGTTGGGATACTGCCGACCGCAACGGGATCTGCCGCAACTGGTCGCGCCACCCCGGGAGCGCCGTCCCACCTGCGGCGGCGATATATCAACACGGCCCGTCCGTCCGGAAACGCCAACGTTTTGGCCAAGCGAAAATCGCTTTCGATTCGCGGCACGTCGGCAACGACATCGGCGGCCGCAAACGGCTCGGTGACCTCCCCGTGGGGCCAGGTCATCGATTTCCGGACTCCGGCGTAGTTGAAACCAATGCGCCCGTTCTGCGACAAAAAATTGTCTCTTGCTTCTCGGGCAAGCACCAGAACGTCAATATCATTGTCCAGCGCCCGCGAAAACGAGCGGTAATCTTCGGGGATCCACCAGCGCAAGACCAGTTTCGCGCGCAGATTGCGATTCTTTGCCAACCAATACCAAGCGTCGTTATGGTTGCAATCGACGCTGTTCCAAAAGGGGTGGATCGCCACGGCCAAACGCTTTGCGCCAGGTTCCACCTGCTCATCCGCGACCGCCTCCAGCACCTCGCGGATCCGCGACGGTCCCCAAACGAGGGCGGTCGCTTCTGACGCTCTGGCCGAGCGGAACATGTCGCCGGTCGCCGGCGGATAGTAAAACAGCGTGTGCCCGAGCAGCACCGACAGCAACGTAGCGACGCCGGCGACGGGGCGCCAAATGGCCGACCGGAACGAAGCCACCGCGGCGGATGCCAGCAGCGCGACGCCGGGGATGAGCACAACCATATAACGGGGTTCTTGATGGGCGGGCAGCGCCATCAACGACACAGGAAAAACGATGAGCGCGGCGGTCGCTAGGACCAGCCGCCGACGGGCGCCGGGTTGCAATATGCCCAGAGCCAGCAACGGCCAAAAGACCCAGCGGAACGGCCACCCGAGGCCCGCGCCCAGCATTTTCCCCATGTTGACGGCGAATTGCCCAATGTAATCGTAATGCGGGAAAGTTGGATCGTTTGCCGCCGTGCGGGCCCAGAGCGAAATATCCCAATTGAAAATGTACCACGGCCCGGCGATCGCGGCGGCCAGCCCGGCGAATAGCGCTACGTTGAGCCATCGCCGCCGCCGCACGGGCGGCGTCAGGGCCTTGGCCGTCACGATGAGGCAGGCCAGACACGCATATGCCGGAAAAGTCCACTTCGTCAGCAGGCCCAGCCCGGTCCAAAATCCCAAGGCCAGACAGTGGTTCCGGCGCGCAAAGGCCTGGCTCGCGTGCAGGTGGTAAAACAGGGCGGAAACACATAAAACCAGCGGCGCTTCAATGACGAACGTATTGGCCGTTTTCGTCATCCCGGGGGCAAACAAGAAAATGCTCAGGCCGAGCAGCGCCGGCCAGACGCCGGTCGCCTGCCGTAAAAGAAAAAACACGTACATCCCGCCGATGAATATCAAAACCGCGCTTGCGGCGCAAAATGTCAATGTATCGGCGCCGAAAACAAGCGCGACAAGATAGCCGATCGCGCCAAAAAACGGCGGATAGTAATGCTCTCCTTGGAGCATCGACCAAAGCGACGGGCGCGGCAGGACTCCGTTCGTCGCGGACAAATACGGTTCGAGCTGCCACACGACGCGGCCGTCCACGGGCGCGTTCGCGCATTGATAGTAGATATTGGTTCCGAAATAGTAGAACGCCGCCAACAGAAATAGGGCCGCAGGGAGCAACGACGTCGGCGCTCGCCCGCCGCCGCCCACGCCAGGGTCGGTCCAGGGCGCGCGATCGATTCCCGTGACATTAATGGCGCGCGAAATAATGTCCCAAACTCCCCAGAATTCACCGTCAGGAGCGTTCGTGGCGACCGCGCGGCCATCCCCGCGCCAGTCGATCCCCGCCAAGACGCGGCTGATAAGTTGGCGCTTTCGCAAGCAAAAAAAGCATATTCGGGAGGGCGCCGTCAAGCGCGTCCAAGCATTACGCGGCGGCAGGCCGCCGGCAATTGGACAACTTTCCCCGGCAGACAGAGGACGCCGCCCGGCAGCGCGCGTGGCTGACGGAAGACAAACTCCTCGACCGGCTCGGCGCGTGGCATCTCATTCCCGGTCCGAGCACCAACGAAATGGCGATTCACATTGGCCTGCGGCGCACAGGCCGCGCCGAACGTCGGCGGTTCGACGACGCCGCAATTGTGTCCGCAACATAACTGCGGCCGCTCGCGCCCTTGACGACCGCAGGAATTGGGGTTAGTTCCTTTCCGCTGAGAAAGAAGGCGGCGCAAACGCAATGGATCCGGAACTTCGACGCTTATACCTGCAGGATCTCAAGGAGATCGAAGCGGAGCTTGAGGAATTCGGCCCGACGATCGACTTGCTGCTGGAAAAGGCCGAAATTCTCGACTTCCTGAATCGTCAGGAAGAGGCGATGGCCGTGCTGCGCCAGGGTCTGCAGATCGAGCCCGAAAACGCCGACATCTGGAACAACATCGGCGTCGTGCAGAAAAACATGGGCACGTACGAAGACGCCTTCGATTCCCTGATGAAGAGCCAGCGCCTCAGTCCCAACCGGCCGATCACGCTCAAGAACATCGGCGACGTGTTGTTTTTCCTGTACCGCGACGACGAGGCGCAGCTCTGGTACGAACGCGCCCTGCGCCGCGACAAAAACGACCCGTGGGCGCTGACCGGCAAAGGCCAAATCCTGGTCAATAACAACAACTTCCAGACCGCGCTCGAGCTGTTCGACCGCGCGCTGGCGATCGAACCCGAATACGCCTGGGCGCTGAGCGGCCGCGGCATGGCGCTGCTCGGCGTCGGCCGTTTCGACGAGGCCCTCGACTCCTTCGAAATGGCGATCGAACTCGATCCCGAATGGGACCACCCGCACTGCGGCAAGGCCGAGGCCTTGCACCGGCTGGGCCATCTCAAGGAAGCCGAGGCCGAGTACCGCACGGCGCTCCGGCTCGACGAACTCGATCCGCTGAAATGGCAGGATTTGGGCAATGTCCTGCTCGACATGGGCCGCTATCGCGACGCCTTGCGCGCGTTCCGCCGGGCCTCGCACCTGGATGCGAACCTGGTGCGCGCCCACAGCGGCATGGCCCACTGCCTGGACATGCTGGGCCGCGGCGATGCGGCCCTGGAAGCCTACGACAAGGCGCTGGCGCTGGACGAGGGCGATCCGGCGATCTGGAACAACCGGGCGGTGCTGCTCGCCGAAACGTTGCACCGCGCGGAAGACGCGATGACCAGTTACGAACGCGCGTTGGCGCTCGACCCGGATTATCATCTGGCGCGGTTCAATCGCGCGCAACTGCTGGCCAAGGCCGACCGCGAGAGCGAGGCGCGCGAGGAGTTGAGCCGCGTGCACAAGGTCCTCGTCGATGAGGGTCCGGGCGCCGTTCCGGAATTGAAAGAGGAAGACCTGGCGTGGATGACCGCCTTTCTCGAAGATAAGTGAAATGAGCGGTCGCGCGGCGTCGATTCTGCTCGCGACCGTGCTGCTCGTCGCGCTGGCGTCCGGTTGCCCGCGATCTCCGCAAGAGCCCGAATCCTTGCCCGCGTTTTACAACCAGCCGCTGCCGGCCGTGCCGCTGTCCGAGGCCGAGACCACCGTCGGGCAAATGGTCGAAAAGTGGGCGTCAAAGTCCGGTCGAGCCACGCCCGAATTGGACCCGGGCCTCATCCTCGTCTGCCGCGCGGTGGCCAACCGGATGGCGCGGGGCAAGCCCGGCGCGATCGACGATTTCAGCAACGCCACGCTGCAAAAGGAAATGCTGCGCTACGGCATCTCCGACAGCGCCGTGCGCACCCAGATGGCCTCGTCGTTCAAGTTGACGGACATCGAAACCCGCCTCGGCGCCGGCGTCATGGAGGAGCTGGCGGACGGCCGGTACACGCACTTCGGAGTCGGTGAAGTCCGCCGGCTGTGGCCGCCGCTGCACTACGTGACGCTCGTGTTTTCGCGGCGGCCCGTGCGGCTGGACCCGTTTCCGAAGACCGCCGACGTCTTTGACGCGATCGCCTTGTCCGGCACGCTGCTGGTGGGGTTGACCAATCCGATCGTGTACATCAGCGATCCGTCCGGCAAGGTGCGCGAGCCGAATGTGCGCGTGCAGCCCGACGGCTCGTTCCGCGCCAACGTCTTCTTCAACGAAGGCGCCGGCGTCTACCGCGTCGAGGTCGGCGGCGATAGTCCGCTCGGGCCCGAGGTGGCGGCCTTGATGCCGGTCAACGTCGGCGGCGTCGCCGACGACGAGGAGGCCACGCCCAACCCGGTCGAAGACACGGAAGCGCGCGCGAAAATCCTCGTCATTCGCCAAATCAACCGCGAACGGCGCGCCGCGGGCCTGCCCCCGTTGGCGATTTTTGCCCCGCTGGCGAGAGTGGCGCAGTCGCACGCCGAGGAGATGCGGGAACTCAAATACGCGGCGCACGCGAGCCCCAAAACCGGGATGGCGGCCGATCGCGCGACGGCGGCGGGCATCCATTGGCGGCGCATCGGCGAGAACGTTGCCGTCAATCAATCGGCGATGACGGCGCACGCGAGTTTGATGGAATCGCCGGGGCACCGCGCCAACGTGCTGGACGGCGAAGTGACGTACGTGGGCGTCGGCGTCGCCTTCGCCGACGACGGCCACGGCCATCGCGTCGTGTATCTGGTCGAGAATTTCGTGGCGCTGCAATAGGCGACGGGACCGAGGAGCGGATGTCATGTTCGAATCCGTCGTTCGCAAATTTCTGTATTACCCCACGACGATCCCCGTGGCGGCGCCGCTGCCGCCGTACGCGCGCGACGCCCGCGAGGTCTGGATCACTACGCCGGCCGGCGGCCGGATTCACAGCCTTCATTGGCCGGCGCCCGACGGCCGGCCGACGATCCTGTTTTTCCACGGCAACGCGCAGACGGTCTATGAGTGGGCATGGATTCGCGAGGAACTGTCGCCGCTCGATTGCGGCCTGCTGCTGATCGACTACCCCGGCTACGGCAAGAGCGACGGGGCGCCGAGCGAGGCCGCGCTCGGCGACGCCGGCGAAGCGTCGTTCGCCTGGCTCGAGGGCGAAGGGGGCGTCGCGGCGGAGAAAATGGTGATCTTCGGCAAGTCGCTCGGCGGCGGCGTCGCGGCGAAGGTCGCGACGGGCCGCCGGCTTCGCGGCTTGGTGCTCGAATCGACGTTCACCTCGATCCCGGGCGTCGCGCGCCACCTGCTGCCGTTCCTGCCCGGCGGCATGCTGCTGAAATCGGAGGTGTACAACACGGTCGGCCGGCTGCCGCGGATCGTCGCGCCGATTCTGATCGTGCATGGCGTGGCAGACCAGTTGATCCCCGTTCGCGAGGCGCACACGCTTTTCGAAAAAGCGAACGAGCCGAAGCGGCTGTATCTGGTCGAAGGCGCCGGGCACGCCGACGTCGCGCTAACGGCCGGCGCTGCCTACGGCGCGACGCTGCGCGAGTGGCTCGACGGGACCGCAGGCTCGTGAAGCGGGCGCCACGGATGCGACAGCCGATGAACAAAGAGAACAAGCCGTACGAGGCGGGGGCGCCGTCGCCGAAAAACGAGGTCATCGTGTGGGCGGCGCTCGGCGCGGCGTGGCTGCTCGTTTACGGCGTCCGCTTTTTCGTGTCGGCCAATTCCTTCATCCCCGATCAGGCGTCGACCGGCATGCTCGCCAGCGGCCTGGTCGACGGCCTCGCGGCCTCGCCCTGGCACTACCAGTTCATGACGGGCCATGGCGGCCTCGTGCTCGGGCTGCTGCTCGCCCCGTTTTACTATCTGGGAGGCTCGGAGTTCCTCTGGATCAAAGTCGTCGGCTCGTGGTTCATCGTCGGCGGCGTCATCGTTTGGACCTGGCTGCTGCGGCGCGCTTGGGGTTTTCCGGCGGCCGTGGTTTTTTTCCTGCTGCTGGTTGCGCCGCCGCCGTTCCTCGAATGGCACTCGCACAATTTCTTCGGCAATCACGTCGAAAGCATTTTCTTCATCGGTCTGCTGATCCTGCTTTTTCTGCGCCTCGACGACCGCCGGCCGGAATTCGGCCGCCTGGCGGCCACCGGCCTGATTGCGGGTTTCGGGTCATTTTTCTGTTCGCAGGTTCTGCCGGCGACCGCCGCCTTGTTCGTCGCGCTGGTTTGGCGCTGGGGCCGGCGCGACGAACAAGGCGGCGGTCGCCGGCAGAACCTGCGAACAGGAAACGTTCTGGCATCCGCACCTGGCCGAACGCTGGCGCGAGATGCTCGGCGAATTTCTGCCGAATTTGCCGGGCTACGAGGGCGGCTTCCGTATTTTATCCTATTTGCTGATGGCCGCCGCGGCCGTCGGCGCCGGGCTCGCCGCGTCGCGGGCGGTGAAACGGCGGCGCGACCGCAACGCGCCGATCGATTGGCTGGGCCGGATCCTGTTGGCGTATCTGGCCGTTTATTTCGCGGCCGCCAGCCTGACCACGCACGTGCTGGATCGCTCGTATTCGATCGTCAGCGCGCGCTATTTCGTGCCGGTGTTCGCCGCATTTCTCGTCTTCGCCGCCGACGCGTTGCGCCGCACGCCGGGGTTCTGGAAATACGTCGTTGTCGCGCCGTTCGTCGTCGCCGGTCTGGCCAACGCCGCGCAGTACGTGCCGATCGGTCACGCGGATTATTACGTCAACTGTTGGCGGCAATTGACCCGCATGCGCGGCGACGATTACGAGTACCTGATTCGCGTCAATCTCGCCTCGACCATCGTGTGGGACGACGATCTGCCGCTCTCGCTCGCCTCGGTCGCCGCGCTGCCCGGCCGCTGGCGCGAATCCGCCTGCCGCACCCTCGGCGAATGGCTGCCGCCCGACAAGGCCGCGACGCTGGCGACCCACGACCCGGCGGCGCTGCGGTTCTGCCGCGGGCCGGCCGTCGCCGGCATGGGCGCGCGGATCGCGCGCATGGCCGTGCGCCACGACGCCGACCCGCTTGATCGCTTCCTCGCGGCGAAGGAAAAATACCTGGCCCAGGTTCGCGAACTGACGAGGGCCGACGCGGCCGTGTACGCCGAAGGACTTGGCTACGGGTTGATGCGCTACAACCAGGACGACAAGCGCTATTTTCACAGCGACGACTTCTATCGCTTGCTTCGCGAGGGCGGCGACTGGCGGAGCGCGCCGGTCGACCTCGAGCGGCAGCGCGGCGAACTGGCGCCCGTCGCCGCCGCGCTCGACCAACTCTCGCCGGCGGAGTTTGCGGCCGCGTTCCTGCACGGGGTCGGCCGGCACATGGGGTTTGCGGGGCTCGCGCCGGACGTGCGGCTGGAACAATACCTCCGTTTCTGGAGCAGCTTCTGGGGCATCGCGCCCGCGCCGGAGGCGCCAGCGGCGATCGCCGCCGGGTTTTTCGAAGGCCAGGCGCATCGGCTGATTTCCTATTACAACCGGCTGCTGGTCGAGCCGCCGTTCCTCGATGTGCCGCGGATTCGCGAGGCGCTGGCGCGGCGCGGGGTGACGCTCCGCCCGCTCCGCGCGAACCCGGAAGAATTCGTCATGACGGAAGAAAAATCGCGCGCCGGCGAGTTGTCCAACTGATTGAAATTACGGAATAAGTTCGCGACCGTGGGGGCGCGCCGCATTTCGCGAGTCGCGGCGCATTTGGTTTGACAAACCCGCGGAAGCGAGCGTAAATACTTTCGGCGCGATGACCGGATGGGGATTATTATGACGATGCGAAAAGGCGCGCTGCTCGGGCTGCTGGCGGTGCTGGTTTGCGTCGGCGCCTGCACGCCGGCCAGGCCCGCGACGCCGCCGGCGCCGGTCGCGCCGAAGGCCGCTGTCGCGCCGTCAATCGACGCCGCTCGCGTCTCGGCCACGGCGGCCGACCCCTCGTGCAACGTCTATTGCCAGGACGCCTGCGCCGGCGCCCCGAAAAAAGACTGCCGGTACGAAACCGCGGCCTCGTGCGTCAGCGACTGCGTGCCCGGCTGCGAACACGGCGACGTGAAACCGGATGTGACGGCCTGCGGCGAAGGCGCGGCGCGCGCCCCGACGCCGTATGACGCCAAACGAAAACCGTAACCGCGGAGGCAGTTCATGACGACGTTCTTCGACATTCCCGGCGACACCAAAGTTTACGCCAACGGCAAGTTCGTCGATTGGAAAGATGCGACGATCCACGTCATGACGCACGCGCTGCACTACGGGTCGAGCGTCTTCGAGGGGATTCGCTGCTACAAGACGCCCAAAGGGCCGGCGATCTATCGCCTGAACGAACACCTCGACCGCCTCTACAACTCGGCCAAGATGTACCGCATGACCCCCGCGATCTCCAAAACCGAGTGCGCCGCGGCGATTTGCGACACGATCAAGATCAACCACTTCGACGAATGCTACATCCGGCCGATCGTCTACCGCGGCCTCGGCCCGTTCGGCGTCAACCCGCTCGATAATTCGGTCGATCTGCACATCTGCTGCTGGCAGTGGGGCAGCTATTTGGGCGAAGGCGCGCTCGAATGCGGCGTCGACGTGCAGGTCTCCAGTTGGCACCGCATGGCGCCCAACACGATGCCGGCGCTGGCCAAGTGCGCCGCCAACTACGCCAACAGCCAGCTCATCAAGATGGAGGCGGTGCTCAACGGCTACTCCGAAGGCATCGCCCTCGACGTCCACGGCTACGTCTCGGAAGGCAGCGGCGAGAACATTTTTGTCGTCCGCAACGAGGCGTTGCTCACGGCGCCGCTCGGCAACTCGGTGCTGCCGGGCATCACCCGCGACTCGGTCTGCTGCCTGGCGCGCGACCTGGGCATCGAAGTGGTGGAAGGGCCGATTCCGCGCGAAATGCTCTACATCGCCGACGAGGTTTTCTTCACGGGCACGGCCGCCGAAATCACGCCGATCGCGCACATCGACAAGATTCCGGTCGGCACGGGCAAATGCGGGCCGGTCGCCAAGCGCTTGCAAGAGGCGTTCTTCAACGTGATCAACCTCAAGTCGCCGGACAAGCGCGGTTGGCTGACGTTCGTCAAATAAGCGGCGCACCCGCAGGGGATGACCGAAAATGACGCAGGGCGCATTGGCGTGGGTGGCGGCCGTCCTGCTGTTGCTGGTCGCTTCGCTCGCGATCTGGGGCGGCGCCGCGCTGTTCTGGGCCGTCGCCGCGCTGGCGGCGCTGTACGCGCTGGGCCGGCGGCTGTTCGCCGACGAACGGCGGCCGGACGAAATTCACTACACCCACGCCGCCGACGGCTGGGATTTGGCGATCTGGCGCTACCGGCCGCGCGGCGCCGAGCGGCGGAACTGCCCGGTGCTGCTGGTGCACGGTTTGGGCGCCAACCAGCGCAACTTCGACCTCGACGACCGTTGCTCGGTCGCGTTGTTTCTGGCCCGGGCCGGCTACGACTGCTACCTGCCGGCGCTGCGCGGCGGCGGGCCGAGCGCCTACCGCCGCTGGGGCTATCCCGACAAGTGGAATATTACGTTTGATAAATATGCGGACCTCGACCTGCCGGCGGCGTTCGCCAAGGTCCGCGAACTCGCCGGCGCGCCGCACGTGCATGTCATCGGCCATTCGATGGGCGCGATGCTCGGCTACGCGATCGCCGAAGGCGAGCTGGGCGCGCAGATGAAAAGCCTGACGGCGGTCAGCGGCCCGTGCTTCTTCGAGCACATGCAGCAGTTCGCGCCGGTCCTGAAATTCCGCCGGCTGCTGAACCCGTTCGTCGTGCTGCACACGACCGTGGGCGCGGCCGTGCAATCGGTGTTCGTGCGGCTGTGGCCGCGGCTGGCGGGCCGGCAGGAAGTCAACCCGGACAACGTGGACGGCGCCACGGTCGCCCGCGCGGCGGTGAATTTGATCGCCAACATCCCGCGCGATCTGCTCTTTCAGTTCGCGAAATGGATCGGCGACCGCGAGTTCGGCTCGCATCGGCCGGAAAGCTGGCAAAAGGGCCTGCCGAAAATCACCACGCCGATTTATTGCCTCGGCGGGCCGGACGATTACTTTTGCCGGCCGGCGGCCAACGAAAAGGTGATCGACTTCGTCGGCAGCGCCAAGAAAAAGTACCGCCTGTTTTCGAAGGCCAACGGCGACCGGGCCGACTACGGCCACGGCGACATCGTCATCGGCCGGACCGCGCCGGATGATGTGTTCCCGACGATTTTGGAGTGGGTGAACGAGAACGACTAGCTGTTTTTCTTGCGGTGCAAATAGATGACGTTGGCCGCCGCAACCGGCGCGGCGTCCGCGGCCGGCTCGGCCGGCTCGGCCTCCTCCGTCGCGAACCCTTCTTTTTTGGCCTGCAAGGCCGCGGCGGCCGCGGCGCGCACCTCGCGATGAACTTTGCCGTCGCCGAGCACGGCGGCCAGTTCCTGCCGTTTGAGCGTCGGCAGCAGCGCCATGGCGATCTGCGGCGGCGTGTATGGATTGCGCACCAGCGCCAGCCGCACCTCGGGCCGCGCCCGCCATTTCATCGCGTGGTACACCTCGGTCAGGATATTCGGCCGATTGGGCCGCCGCGCGGTGATCGTCACGACCATCGCCTCGGTGAGCCGCGGGTTTTGCAGCAACTGCCGAATCACGCGCGGGTCGACGTCGTAGCCGACGCGGTTGAGCAGATCCGGATCGGTGCTGCGCGCCGCGCTAGTCCGCTCGCCGATCGTCAAATTGACCAAGCCGTATTTGTAGAAGGAATCTTCGTCGCCGTCGGGCGTCCGCGCCGGCCGTAACGTGCGAAAGAGATTGCAAACTTCCTGGTACTTCTTCCGGTTGGCCTCGTGGTAGAGCCGGGCCACGCGGTCGCGGCCGAACTCGTCGGCGAGCAGTTGCGCGTCGAGCCCCGACGCGACCACCGACTGCGCCGCCAGATCGCCCCGGAGCGCGCGGTTTTGCACCTGGTGCAGGAATTCGACGACCAGCGCGTCGGCCTGCTCGATCAGGCGCAGCACGAGAAAATAGCGGCGCAGGACCGGATCGTAAATCTGGGCCGCGGAACGCGCGAGTTTTTCGGTGAACTCTTCGGCCGTGGGTTCGTCGGGCTTTTCGGTCACGGGGGCGCGCCTCGCCAGCGGTTGCTCGACGACAGAGTACCAATCGTGGTTGGCGTCGTCAAAAGGAAAAGGCGCGCCAGGAGAGTGACGAGTGACGAGTTACGAATGACGAGTTGCGCCGGTATTGGCGCCCGAGACGCAAAAGGCAACCGGCGACGGTACGAGCCGGCCGAGGGGTCAGGAGAACAACTTTTTCACGGCGCGTTTGACGGTGTCGAAATCGACATCCTTCTTCAGCACGTTCGAGATCCCGCCTTTTTCGGCGTGGGCCTCGATCTCGGCGCGTTCGCGTTCGCGTTCGCTTTGCAGGCGGCGAAGCTCGGTCTTCGCCTCTTCGTTGTTTTTGTTGTAGCGAAACGCCAGGGCGAACATCTGCCGCGCTTTGTCGCGGCTGCCGTGCGCCAACAGCAGTTTGCCGAAGAAGAAATACGCCTTGTCGCCTTTGGGGTTGAGGCGCAACGCGCGTTCGATGGAATCGCGGGCCATCGCCATGCGCTCGGCCGAATGGCGCTGCGGATTATTGAACCGCGCCCACCCCAGATAGGCGTGATACTCGCCTTCCTCGGGAAACATCTCGCAGGCTTCCACAAACGCTTTTTCCGCTTCCTGGTATTTCTGGCGGCGCAGGGCCGTCATGCCCTGGTTGAAGGCGCGCTCCGCCGCCAGGATCGTCGTGATGCGCCGTTCCTTCAGTTCGCCGCCTTCGCCGGTGAGGCGGCGGTCGTATTCCGCGCGCCGCTTCGGGCTGGAGAGCGTCTCGTACGCCAGGGTCACGGCCTGCGAAACGCGTTCGGCCTTCTCCGTCATCTCGGCGTCGAGCCGGCCGCGGACTTTGTCCTCATGGAAAACCTTCATGAGATTGTGGAAAGACAGTTTGAGCGTCAAATCGTCGGCTTCGCGCGGCACGGCCAGCAGTTCGTAGTAATTGCCGCCATCGAGCTTCAAATACATCTCGACGACCTGGCGCGCCAACTCCTCGTCTTGCTCCGGCGCGGAGGGCGGTTCCTCGTCGATGGGCATCAGCTCGGTCGCCGGCTCCGGTTGTTCCGGATGCTCCGCTTGCGCGTCTGCGCGGAATTGAGGCGCTTCGTCGTCTACGAGCGTGACGAGATCGCCGTTTTCCGGCGGGGCGGCCCCCGGGTCGTCTTCGAATTCGAAGCGAAATTCGTCGTCGGACGCGGGGGTCGGATTGGCGGCCGGGGCCCGTTCGCCGGGCGGAAGATCGGCGAACACGATCAATTCGTCGTCGGCCTCTGGGTTCGCGCCGGGCGACGGGGCTCCTTCCTCGGGCGGAAGATCGGCGAACACGAGCACATCGTCGTCCGACGCCGCCGCGTCGATGTCCACCAGCGCCTCACGCGCCGCCATCGTCCGAACGGGCGCTATGTTGGCGCGCGCTGGCGACGCTGTCGCCCGGGCCGGCGGGGCGACGGCGCGGCCGGCTGGCGGGGTTGCGCGCGCGGGCGGGGCCGGCGCGCGCAACGGCGCGGCCGCATTGCGCGCGGCGTTGGCGGCGGCCGGTTGCCGGCCTGCCGCGGCTCTGCCGGGCGGGGCCGCCGCGACCGGCGCGGCCTGCGGGATGCGGCGCGGCAGCGGCGCGGGCGTCGGCGCCTCCGGGGCCGCCGTTTCGTCTTCGCGCCGGCGGTCGAACATGCGCAGGATCAGCATCGCGTACAGGTACAGGAAAGTGCGATCGGCGTCCGCGGGCGACTCGGCGGCGACCTCGGCGATCGTCCGTTCGCCGTCCATGATCGAAAAGAGCTTCCACACTTCGTCGGGCAGATCCGCCGTCTTGCGGTCGAGCGGCAGCATGCACGAGGGGATGATCGGCTGGTCGAGCACCTCGGAAAACATGTCGACGACCGACTCCGCGGCGTAGGCGCTGAGAATGCCGTCGAGAATCAGCCGCGGCATCGGCAATTCGAACATCGTCAGGTTGGTCTTGTCGAAGGGGCCCTCGTCGAAGTAATACCGCCCCTCGAACCACTGAAAAACCGCGAGCAGCTTCTCCCGCATCTGCATGCGCAATGCCTGGTAAATCTGCATCGGGTTGAGAATGCCCATCTGCACCAGGGCGCCGCCCTGCCGCGTGCCGTACGTCGCCATGTTGGCCAGCGACAGCATCGCGTGCTCTTCGGTGATGACGCCGTGGCGCACCAGGATCTGGCCCAGGCTCTCCTGCCGGCTTTCGCTTTCCACGAAAACCGCCCGGCCCTCGTCGAAATAAACCTGCTTCAGCGCCCCGCGCGACGTCAGTTCCAGAATGCCCGTCTTTCTCTCGTAGTGCAGGTGCGCCAGCAACTCCGGCACGCTGACGTTCGACAGTCGCCCTTCCGACCCAATTTCGGTCTGTTCTTCCGGGACCTCGCACGGATAATCCGCCGGCTCGGGGGGCGACGTCTCGCCGTCCAACTCGGCCAGCAACGCCGCCAGCGGGTCGCGGTCGTCGCCGGACCGCGACGCATCGAGGTCTTCGTTGATGCGGGCGACGCGCGGCGACCGGTCGAGCATGTCGTGACGCGCCAACTCGGCTACGGCCCGTGCGATCGCCGCCTCCAGATCGTCCAGTTCCGCCTCGTCCTCGATTTCCAGTTCCAGTTCCGGCTCCGCGGGTTGCGGCGCCATCGCCGCGGGCGTCGCGACGCGCCGCGCGGCGGCGGGCGGCGTCGGCCGCGGCGCGTCGTTCGTCGCCGGGTCGCTCGCGCGCATCATCTCCTGAGCGAAGTCCGCCGCGTTGGGGAGCGCTGGCGGCGGCGGGTCAGGCCGTCGCAGGGCCGGCGCTTCGGGTTGTCGCGGGGTCGGCGGTTCGAGCGGCGGCGCCGCGTCGAGATTCGGCTGCGGCGTCGCGGACGGTGCGCCGATCAGTTGTTCGACCACCGCCGCCAATTCGTTCGGGTCGACGGGGGACTGAAAATAGCGATCCGCGTGCCATTGGCTGAGCGCGCGTTCGGCCATGTCGGTCTTTTTGAACAGCCCGCTCAGCACGACCACCGGGGTTGTTCGGCCGCGCGAATCGGCCTTGATCCGCCGGCACAACTCGCCGCCCGGCAATTTAGGGATCAAAATGTCGATGACGATCGCGTCCGGCCGTTGCTCTTCAAAGACTTCGAAACCGCTCAGGCCGTCAGACGCCGCAATGACGGCATGACCTTTTTCTTCGAACCCGCCGGCAAGACGGCGGAGTTCCGCACGATTGTTAACGACAAGGAGGATTTTTCCCAAACCAAATAACCTTTTGTCCCTTCTTACGTCCCGCAAAATTTAGACTAAGTACAAACCGGAAGCGTGTCAAGAAAGCTGACCGCAAGCGGGCGAATTCCACACCCGAAGAAAACGCGTGAAAATGCAAGGTCTTGCTTGACAGGCGCCCCGTTTCTGTCCCAGTCTTGCGTCATGCCGAACGAATTCGACAATCGGCGTCAAAAGCGCTTTCGGATCCCGATTTTCGCGCCGTCGACGCGCCCCCCGGCGGGCGCCGCGGTCTGGGCTCGACGGATCGTCGTCTGGGGCGTCACCGTCGGCGCCTGTCTCTGGGCCGCCATTTCGTGCGCGCATGTTCTTTTTGGCCGGTCGCCGACCGCCGCGACCACGCCAGTCTCGGTCGGCTCCCGCGCCGCCGCGCCGGTTTCGGAACCGGCCGCCGAGAACCCCTACGCGCAACAGCAAGCGCTCTTCGACGCCGGTACGAAGCTGCTGCGCACGGGCGATCTGTCGGGCATGGCGACGCTCGAACAAGTGGTGAAGTCGTTTCCCGACTCGCCGCAGGCCCGCAAAGCGATGCTGGCGATGGCCGCCACCTACCGCTACATGGAGAACAAACCCGACGAGGCGCTCAATCTGTACATCGAGTTCGTAAAACGCTATCCGGAGGACTTGCAGGTCACCAACGCGGTGGGCCGCATGCGCGAATTGTTCCAGCAACTCAACGTCACGGACATCTCCGAACGACTGGTGCGCGACGCGTTGGCCAAAGTGGAAAACAACCCGCAGGCCACGGAGCGGCTGAACAAACTTCTGGAGCCGCCCCCGCAGCCGAACGTCAAAGCGGACACCCGCCAATCATCGCCCGCGCCCGGCGGCGCGGCCGTCCCGCTCGGTGGTCAGCCGCCGGCCGCGGCAGGCGCGCCCGTCCCGGTTGAGGGTCAGACCCCCGCTCCCGCGGGCCCAAACGCCCCCACCGCCGTCACGCCGGCGCCGTAGCCGGCGAGTTCAGAGATTAGAGAAATTCTTCGCGCGGGTCAGGTTCGGGGCCACGAATCTGGGAATTCTGGCATCTCTGGGAGTTCTGAGCGTCGCCCCACTTCCGGCGCCCCATGATTCCCAGAATTCCCATGCTTCCCATGGTTCCCAGGTCTTCGCTATCCGCTAGGAGTTGGCCACGGTTTGTTTAAGCCACAAGCGAGCGATGTCTTCGACGACGCGCGCTTTCTCCCGCAACCGCTCTTCCTTGCTGGCCGAAGTGATCTTGCCGCCGGCCGCCGCGGCGTGGCCGCCGCCGAGTTGCAGTTGGTCGAGGATCGCGGCGCAGTTGTGAAACATGTTGCGCCCGCCGAGGAACGGGTTGAGCGAGAGGCTCAGGCGCAGGTCGTTCGTGCGCCGCCCGCCCATCACCACCGGCGAGATCGACAGCACCGCCGACGCCTGCGGAAACACGGTGTAGGCGAGGTTTTTCGAAAAGCGCGGCGTCACTTTCATTTCGGAAAAGTCCAGCACGCAGATTTCGCCGCCGGCGGCCAACGTGCCGACCTTGGCGATCGTCTCGGCGGCCCGGTGCGCGTGCTCCTGCGTCCGCTGATGGCGTTCGAGCACCTCGGGGAAATCGACGATCTCGTCGAGCGAGTGCTCTTGCAGATCGGTCACCAGCCGCCACAGGTAGCGCCGCGCCTCGCGCAGTTCCTCGCCGGGCAGGAAAATCGTGTTGTTGACGATGTTCTCGGGCGTTTCGGCGAGCCATTCGTCGATCGTGGCGTAGGCCATCGAGTCGACGCGGTCGGCCGCTTCGACCGTTTGCGCCATGAACGGCGGAAACGTCGTCTTGTCCTTGAGGTGGTCGAAGATCACCCGCGCCGCCGACGGGGCCTCGTAGGCCGCGCCTTCGCCGGCCGACCAGCCCATCGCCCGCGCTTCCTCGATGTTGCCGGGGTGGTGGTCGAACCAGGCCCGCACCTCGCGCGCCGGGTGCGGCAGGTCGCAGACGACGTCCTTCGGCCCCATCTGGTTGCCGCGCACGGTCTCCGGCCCCGTGAAAAACACGAACGTGATTTTCGTCCAGAGGCCGACGAGCGACGACGAAACGATGCCGTCGAAGTCGCCGTGCGATACGATTTGCGGGCCGTTGCTCATCCGTCGCTCCCTTCTGCGAGCGTTGACTTCTAGCATTATCGGCGCGGCGATGAAAGGGGAGAGCGGACGGAAAATGGACGGCCAGATCATCGAGGACGAATCGGGCGGCAGGGGTCGTTAGCGCCGGAATCCCCACACGCCGCCCAGCTCCCTCAGACCCAGCGCTGTTTCCAAGCGCACCCCAGAAGTCCCATTGAGGTGTATCAGCGCGCCGGGATAATCTCCGCCTTCGACGGTGTATCCCGAGGCAAAGACGTCGTCGCCGGAGGCGCCCCACAGTCCGCCAAATCCGAGAATCCCGTCGATCCCAAATTGAATCCATTGCGACCCATCGTAATGCAAAAGAACCGTCTCGGTGTTGTTTCCGCCTTCCAGATATACGTCACTCGCCGATGCGCCCCAGACAAAATCGAATCCGGTGGCGCCGTATGCCGGGACCGGAACCGTTGTCCACTGGACCCCGTCGAAATGCAAAACGTACGAATCGTAGCGTCCGGGTTCCGGCGTTGCCGAACCCACCACGTAAACATCGGATGCCGACGATCCCCAGATGCTCCAGAGCGAAATATCGCCTTCGTTGTCGCCGTACATGGGCGCCCAATCGGCGCCATTGTAGTGATAGATTTCCGCGCCCGCGTAAACCTCACGGCGCGTGTCAACGACTTTGAGACACCAACCCCAAAGAGATTAGTGTAGTTATGGCGTGTCGGTTTTCTCCTTTGGCGGCGGGTTGATCCAGACCGCGGTGGGCAACTCGGCGGGCCGCGG
>Ga0181520_10006490_pt1 | contig 17859 bp, 7 predicted proteins | sample PEATcosm2014_Bin_29_FD_132451 | JGI IMG/M metagenome (GOLD analysis project Ga0181520, IMG submission 132451) | Peatland microbial communities from MTU Mesocosm Facility, Houghton, MI, USA - PEATcosm2014_Bin02_30_metaG | ecosystem: Environmental > Terrestrial > Soil > Wetlands > Peat | place... | reverse complement strand
CCAACACTGAACGGAGCGCTGCACGGTGTGGAAACCGTGATTGTCGGGGATGTATAAGTCGTTTGGCCCACTAGCGGATAATTTGGGCCTGTGTTCGATGCGATGGTTCCCGTGCAGCCAAGTTCGGCGCCGCCCGATTGCGACTCAACCACGGTAAACGTTCCGCCCGCCCAGTAGTTAGCCGGAACTCCATCGTATTGGTCCGGAATGGTGAACGTAGTCGCGGTTCCGGCCGTCGTCAAAGCCCAAATCTGCCGGTTCAGCAATGGCTCGAATCCTGGGTTGGTGGACCCGATCAGGTTCTTGAGTATCTGGCCGTTGTCCCAGTAGTCAATGGCTCCGATGTTCACGCCGATGCGATTCGTGCTGCTCTGCACAATCGATCCATCGTTGAGTGACAAGGTCTGCGAAAACGCGGAAATGGAAAGAAATGCCAGAATAACTGAGACTGCAACTGCAAATAACTTTTTCATAAACATACTCCTTTGACGACTGTTTGATTTTTCAGACGGCGGCTCTTTCCTCTGGAGGTCGAGCCCTGCCGTAATGCACGCCAATCGCAAAGGGGAATATCCACACGGGATCAAGCATCTGACCAGAGCCAAACAAAGTAATTCTCCGTCAAAAACAAAATGCTTCAACGGTCTTGTCTATCTTGTCTTGCATGCCGCGGAAGCTAGCTTAGAGATAGTCGGCAAGCGAGCATGCTTCGGGCTGTAAAATGAAGAGGAGCCGGTCTTCTGGCATCTATTACGCTCCATGTTTCAAAAGACATAACTACCCACTTGCCTGATGGTAACTATGCCAACAGCGCCGTAGTCTTGCTGACTACTTTCGAACACATCCGTTCAGATTCTTTGAATCTTGTCTGCATATTGCGACGCGGATTTTTACGAGACAGTGATGCGTGTCACAGTTGATTTAGCAGCTTAAATCTATTTATAATAATTGTGACGGAAACAGCAGATCGCTAAGCATTAAGTCATAGTGATTCAGTTAGTTGCCGAAACGTAGATCAAATTGAGATATTTTAATATCTACAGGTGGTTCTAGAGTCGTGATGCGTGTCACAAATACTTGAAGGTTTAATCTCCCGCTCATGATTACTTTAGCATAGCCAGTTTGAACTTCACATTGAACTGGCTGCATAACAATCCGATGACTAACTTCAATAGGTTGTATGTATTAACCAGTTGTCTTAACCTTTACTGCAGGCGCGAGAGGGGCAATTCTGCGTTGTGGAGCCGGATAGTGTTTGCGCCTAACGAAGTATCCGTCTGAAAGTGAACCGGGAGCGCACCTCGTCTTCAGACGCGACCGTCGGCCCCGTGGAAACCGGCAGAATGGACTGACTCCAACCGATAAGAAGGAAACCAATTTGCGGCAATTGTTCACCCATATACACCGTGGTGATCGATATCCAGAAGACCGCCATAGCCGCCAGGAGAGCAACGGCGAAGGCTTGATCTTCACGTTCCTGAAGTTTCAATGTGCGTGCAATCAGTCGCCGAAAAGTTTCCGCGGCAATAAGTATTAAGAGAAAATACCCAGAGTTTCCATATGAAATATGAACAAGCAGAAACTCGTTATCGACGGAGAACATGCCGGGAAGGACTGGACGGCTAAGAACGCCCCAGCCCAGGAAGCCACCCTGTTTCACAATGGGTTGGTATAATTCATTCATTTGGCGCCTATACAACGCGCTTCCCTGCTGCTCATTCACAACCGCGCCTGGATCGGTGATGTTCGTATAGCGGGAAAAATACTGGTATGCTCCGGCCGCAGCCGCTGCAATCAGAACAGCCACCAATACCGTAGCAAGTTTTTTATTTTTAAATTTGGGAATTTGAAGAATTAAATATCCAACTCCAACAGCAAGCAAGGGCCCGCGTGATTGCGTGAAATATACGCACAGCAAAAGTATAAGGCCTGGAATGTGATACTTCTCAATCCAGTCATGCTTGTTTATAAGGGTCACACCTGAACCCCATTTGCGCAGATAGACCAGCCACACATTCAAAGCTGCGACCATCCCGAATGATATTCCCGCCAACTCGGCATCGTTGAAGGACGCCACCAATCTTCCATGACCTGACCTGATTTGAATGAATGCCCGGACGCTGTCGAGATTGAAGACCCTTTGTCCTATTGAACCGTAGATGCTCTGTCCCATCCGCCAGTCGTACAGTCCGATAGGAGCCACCAATAACATCAGAATCACAATGCGCCGGACAGTAACCAAACGGAGTCCGGGCTCTATTATCGTGCGCCCTACCGCATACGCGAGGAAGATGGAGATAAAGGAATTCAGGGCAACGAAGATGCCATCGTTCATAACACGCTCGCGAAGAATCTCGCTAGTGGTGATACTAACGATGAACAGCAATACTAGAATGTCCATCAACGAAGGAAGGCCCTTGCGCGCAAGACGATACAGCGCCACTGCGCCAATCGGGATCAGCGCCGACTGGGCCGCGGAGATTGCAGGCAAATGCGGAAACTTGAGTGCATATCCGTCGGGCAGCAACAAGAGAGCGGGTAGGTAGACAGACAGAAAAGCCGTCTCGATACGCCCTCGGACCACAAGATAGAGCGATAGCAGGCCGGGCAAAAGGAATATCGCACTCATGGAAATAGGTTAACCTATTAATGCGGTTTGCACGATAACAAAGAGTGTGATTATGTAAGATTGGGTTGCAACACTATAACAGAAATTAATGAACGTGCATTCAATCCCCGATAGTCGCACTGATTCCACGGCGTCAGAGATTGCCGAAAGAGCCGGTTCTACAATCGAGTCTGTCGGGGCTATTCGCTTGGGCACTTTCATCTATTGAGCGCATTTTCCGCATTTTGTTCAATATTTGTATCGACAGCCATTTCACAGAGGGCGCCCCATTATGAAGAAATACTCAATACTCTTCCTCTTCTCCGCCATACCGCTGCTTTGCCAGACGAATCAAGGAGAATTGCGCATCGAAGTGGTCGATCCCGCCGGTCTGGGCGTGAAAACGACGGTTCTGATCGTCAGCAAAGCCAGACAATATCGAAATCTTCTCGCAACTAGCAACCAGGGATATCTGGACGTGCAGCGCCTACTGTTCGGCAGATACCAGATTGAAATAGAGCAACCGGGCTTCGCAGCTGAATCCAAATCTATCGAAATACGATCATCGTTGCCAGTAGTGGTGAATATCCAACTCCATTTGCCTGCGGTGAGTGAATCCGTGACCGTTCATGCAACCAGCGCGCTCATCGTTCCAAGAGAGGCTGGTTCCGTTAATCAATTAGACTCTGACTTCATCCAAAACCGGCTCAGTTCAGTTCCTGGTCGCGATCTTCAGGACTTGGTAAATTCGCAGCCTGGTTGGCTCTATGAAGGCAATGCCGTGCTGCATCCCCGCGGCTCTGAGTATCAGACGCAGTTCGTTGTTGATGGCGTACCGTTGACGGACAATCGCTCTCCCAGCTTCGGACCGGTAATTGAAGCGGACGATGTCGCATCGATGAGTATTTATACCGCCGGCATTCCCGCAGAGTATGGAAGAAAAATGGGGGGCGTAGTCGAAGTCAACACTCTTCAGGATTCTCAGCAGGGCTTTCATGGCCAGGCTGTCCTTTCCGGCGGAAGTTTCGATTCAGCTGGAGCATTCGCAAAGGGACAGTATGCTTGGGGAAAGAATACTCTGGGAGGCAGCGCAAGCCATAGCACGACGGAACACTACTTGAATCCTGTGGTGCCACAGAATTATTCGAATACAGGCACTGTAGGCGACTATTCCATAAATTATGCGCGAGACTTGGCACCGAACGATCGAGTTCGATTCATTGCGCGGCATGAATTAGCGCGCTATGACATCCCCAATGAGATGGTGCAGCAGGCGGCAGGGCAACGCCAGAATGCCGACAACTATGAAACCCTGGGGGTCGCTTTCTACGAACATATATTCTCGACCAGCAGCACCGGCGATCTGCGCGGGATGGTTCGCGACAACTCGAATGATTTCTACTCTAACCCGGAATCGACACCGATCATCGTCTTGCAGCACAACTGGTTTCGAGAGGGGTATTTCAAAGCCAGTGCAACCATCGATCACGCTCGGAACGAGTGGAAGGCTGGCATTGAGTCGGACAACATATTTTTGAATGAGATGCTGAACTACAACATCACTGACCCAACGCAATTCGACCCCGGCTCCACACTCGCATTTGCATATAAGGCAAATCGCCCTGATTTGGAGCAGGCGGTCTTTGTACAGGATCAGATCCGGTTGCATAAATGGACAATCAATGCCGGCCTGCGCTGGGACCACTATCAATTACTTCTCAACCAGCAAGCATTGCAGCCGCGTTTTGCCATTTCCCATTACTTCCAAAAAGCTGACACAGTCCTGCACTTTTCCTACGATCGGATCTTCCAGACGCCATCGTTCGAGAACATTCTGCTGTCAAGTTCGCCGCTGGTTGCGAGCATCGATTCCGCTGGCTTTCTTAATCTGCCAGTTCAGCCATCGAAAGGGGATTACTATGAAGCTGGCTTGAACAAGTCTTTCTATGGACATCTAATGCTTGGGAGCAACTACTTCAGAAGAATTGTCGATAACTATGCTGACGATAGTCAGATATTTAATACTACGATCAGCTTCCCTATCTCTTTCCGGAAGGCGATTTTATACGGCGCCGAAGGAAAGGTTGAGGTTTCCGGATGGCATCATCTCTCTGGTTATGGAAGTTACTCTTACATCGTCGGCAACGTGTGGTTTCCGGTTACCGGTGGACTTTTCTTCGGTGCCAATGCGAGTAAGGCCTCATCTCAATTAATCGGCCACGTTCCGGATTCTCAGGATCAGCGCAACACAGTTCGCGGACGCGTTCGCTACCAGTTAGCGCCGCGCGTGTGGACCGCATTTGGCGTGCAATATGACTCCGGGCTGCCTTTCGACTTCGACGGCGATCCATCCACTGTTTTAGCCCAGTATGGCCAGCTGGTTCTGAATCGAATCAACTTCGCTCGTGGTCGTATCTATCCAGCGTTTCAAGCGAACGCTTCCGCAGGCCTGGATGTCTATAAATCTAATCGCTTGAAGATACGACTCCAGGCTGATGGACAAAACCTGAATAATCTGCTGGACGTGATTGATTTCGGTGGTCTGTTTTCCGGCAATGCCATTGGGCCATCAAGAAGCTTTAACCTGCGCATCACAAATATCTTCTAATCCTCAAAGTTATGCGAAATAATGCCGGTCCGGACAAAGGTCTGGACCGGCATTGTTTTCTGACAAACTATGGCGAGGCGTATGTCCACGACAGCACATTCTGTGTTGCCGTCGCACCACCTGTCGAGCCGGTGAATCCGACATAGGCCGTATTCCCTCCAACAGCACTGGGAATATTCACGGTGAACACCTCCGTCACCGTGGCATTGGTCACTGTGTCAGTCAGTGTCATGGTCAGTGTGGTTCCGTTATATACCATTTGCACGGCCATCGTGTCCCCGCTGTGCAAGTTAATCCCCGTCGAACTTAAATCTATAGACGGAACAGTTGGCGCCGCACCGCCGGTATAGATCCCCGTGGAGTCGCTGCCCTCCCCGGCATTGTTATATAAGTCGAACTTTACAGCTACGCTGTTGGAAATACCTTGATAAGCTAGGCCTCCTCCAGGGTCGCCCAGAGACCAGATGTTGTTGCCCTGAATCACAAATGCCATGCCATCCGCCGAGGCATTTGTTTGTTGGAAGGTGAAGTTGGTTGTAAAGGCTTGCACCGGGACTTTCGTTGTAAACCAAGCGGATCGCTCTTCGTCCGTTCCTCCGTCGGTCAGTTGCAGCAAACCGCCAGTCACCGATGCGCCATAGTTCAGCGACAGGGCGCTGGCCGTAAATCCGCTGCTGGGATAGTTGATATAAGTTGTTACCGCGCCGATGATGTAGGCCGCCGTGGAAACGCTGCTGCTGGTGTACCCAGTCTCGACCGCGATAGCTTCAATCGTCTCTGTCGCGTTCACCGTAATAGGACCGCTGTACACGGTTGATGATGTAGTGGGCGTCGTTCCATTGGTGGTGTAGTAGATGGTCGCGCCCGCCGTTGCATCACTGATCGTTATCGTCTGCGATGTGGCGTAGGATCCCGCAGGCGGAGTGAATGTGGGCGCGGGAAGCAGCGGAGCAATGGTATAAGCCGCCGTAGCAACTGCGCTGTTGGTGTAGCCCGTTTCCGCTGCGATAGCTTCAAGCGTCTCCGTCGCGCTCACCGTAATTGGGCCGCTGTATACGGTAGACGACGTTGTTGGCGTGGTTCCATTGGTGGTGTAGTAGATGGTCGTGCCTGCCGTCGCGTCGCTGATCGTCACTGACTGCGCAGCCGTGTACGTTCCTGCCACAGGAGAGAAGGTGGGCGCGGGCAACACCGGAATAATAGTGTAAGCCGCCGTAGCCACAGCGCTGTTCGTGTAGCCAGTTTCGACCGCGATGGCCTCCAGCATCTCGGTCGCGCTCACCGTGATTGCGCTGCTGTACTTCGTCGATGATGTCGTTGGCGTTGTTCCATTAGTAGTGTAGTAGATGGTTGTGCCGGTAGTCGCGTCGCTGATCGTCACTGACTGCGATGTCGTGTAAGTCCCTGCCGAAGGCGAGAATGTAGGTGTAGGCAACACAGGAGCGATAGTATATGCAGCCGTGGCAACTGTACTGTTAGAATAGCCCGTCTCGACCGCGATAGCTTCAATCGTCTCCGTCGCGCTCACTGTAATCGGACCGCTGTAAGCAGTAGATGATGTAGTGGGTGTCGTCCCATTGGTGGTGTAGTAAATGGTCGCGCCTGCTGTTGCGTCGCTGATTGACACCGACTGAGCTGTTGTGTAAGTTCCTGCCGCAGGTGAGAACGTAGGTGCAGGCAGCGCGGGAACAATGGTATAGACCGCCGTGGTTACCGCGCTATTTGTGAAGCCCGTCTTCGCAGCTATCGCTTCAAGCGTCTCCGTTGCACTCACGGTAATCGCGCCGCTATACACAGTAGACGACGTTGTTGGCATGGTTCCGTTAGTGGTGTAGTAGATTGTAGTGCCCGCCGTGGCATCGCTGATTGTCACTGACTGCGATGACGAGTAACTCCCTGCAGCAGGCGAGAATGTTGGCGCGGGAAGCACTGGTGTAATTGTGTAGACTGCGGACCCCACTGTGCTGTTGGTATAGCCTGTCTCAACCGCGATAGCTTCCAGTGTCTCAGTTGCGCTGACTGTGATAGGAGCACTATACACGGTTGATGACGTAGTGGGCGTCGTCCCGTTGGTGGTGTAGTAGATTGTAGCGCCTGCTGTGGCGTCGCTGATTGTCACCGTCTGCGATGTGGCGTAAGTGCCGGCAACGGGCGAGAATGTAGGCGTAGGCAGCAGAGGAGCAATAGTGTAGGCTGCCGTAGCAACAGCACTGTTGGTGTAGCCCGTTTCCACTGCGATAGCATTCAGTGTCTCTGTTGTATTTACCGTGATCGGAGAGTTATACACGGTCGATGACGTAGTGGGTGTCGACCCGTTGGTTGTGTAGTAGATCGTTGCTCCAGTCGTCACGTCGCTGATTGTCACGGATTGGGACGTAGTGTAAGTGCCTGCCGCCGGCGAGAATGCTGGCGCGGCAGCGACATTTCCCGCCGGACTCACATATGTCCACGACAGCACATTCTGTGTCGCGGTCTCACCGCCCGTCGCGCCGGTGAATCCCACATATGCCGTACTGCCTCCCACAATGCTGGGGATATTCACCGGGAAGACCTCCGTAACCGTTGCCTTGGTCACTGTATCGGTCAGCGTCATTGTCAAATTGGTTCCGTCATAAACCAGTTGTGCGTTCATGATGTCCCCACTGTGCAAGTTAATCCCCGTCGAACTTAAATCCACAGCCGGCACCGTTGGCGCCGCACCGTCGGTATACAGCCCCGTGGAGTCGATACCCTCCCCGGCATTGTTATACAAGTCAAACTTCACCGCTACACTGTTAGCAATTCCTTGATAACCTAGTCCGCCCCCAGGATCGCCCAGTGACCAGATGTTGTTGCGTTGAATAGCAAATGTCATGCCGTCCGCCGAGGCATTTGTCTGTTGGAAGGTGAAATTGGTAATAAAGCTTTGTACCGGAACCTCGGTCGTAAACCAGGCGCTTCGAGTTTGCCCCGTCGCTGCGGTGGTCAGCTCCAGCACCCCGCCTGTCACCGTCGGACCATTGTTCAGCGACAGATTGCTCGCTGTGAATCCGCCGCTGGGATAGTTAATGTAAGTGACGCCCGGCGTGCTGATGGTGTAGGTCGCCGTAGCAACTGCGCTGCTTGTGTAGCCTGTCTCGACCGCAATGGCTTCCAGCGTCTCCGTCGAGCTTACAGTGATAGGAGTGCTGTACACGCTGGAGGAAGTTGTGGGCGTAGTGCCATTAATTGTGTAGTAGATCGTCGCGCCTGCCGTCGCTTCGCTGATCGTTACCGTCTGCGAACTGCTATATGTTCCCGTCGCCAATGAGAATGTCGGCGCCGGCAATTGAGCTGCTATGGTATACGTACCACCTGAAGCCGGGCTGTTGTTATAGCCGGTAGCGCCTGCCATCGCCTGTACCGTCTCACTCGCGTTAACAGAGAGTGGAATGCTGTAAATCTCTGACGAAGTTGTGGGCGTCGTCCCGTCAGTTGTGTAATATATAGTGGTTCCACTCGTAGCATCGCTTATAGTCACCGTCTGCGCTGCCGAGTAAGTGCCTGGGGATGGGGATAACACAGGAGCGGGCAGGATGGGAGCGATGCTATACGCCGCAGTTCCAACGGCACTGGGAGCATAGCCGGAGGAAACGGCGATCGCTTTCAATGTTCCCGAGGTGCTCACCGCGATAGGAGCGCTATAGACGGTCGATGACGTAGTTGGCAGAGTTCCATTCGTTGTGTAATAGATTGTCGCGCCCGTTGACCCGCTGCTGATGCTCACCGACTGTCCAGTCGCATATGCTCCGCCGGGAGGACTGAAGATAGGCGAAGTTGTAGCCGGCAAGCCGTTTGATATGGTCGTATATACCCACGTTTCTATTTTTTGGCTAGATGTAAGTCCGCTTGTACTGCCGGTAAATCCAATATAGGCAGTATTGCCGCCTACGATCGAGGGAATATTCACCGTCCAGCTTGTGGAATACGCCGCTCCGGTGATCATGTCTGTGATCACCATCGACAGAATACTGCCGTTATAAGTCACACTTACATTGAAGGTATCGTCGCTGTGTAGGTCAATGCCGGTCGTGCTTAGATCAATAGCGGGAACTGTGGGGCTTGCGCCGTTGGTATATAGGCCGATTGAATCAGGACCCTCACCGGCCGCGTTATCGAGATCGAACTTGATTGCGATACTATTGGTGATCCCCTGATATCCCAGCCCCGATCCGGCAGAACCAAGTGATGTGTTGCTCTCACCCTGGATTGCAAACGTAAATCCCTCTCCAGCGGGGTTAGATAACTGGAAGCTGAAGTTGCTCGTAAATGCCTGTATGTTTACCGGCTGGTAGTACCATGCAGATCCAGCTTCCCCCGTCAATCCCGTCGTCAGTTGCAGCCGCGAGTCGTCGAGATCTGTACTGCCATTCAGAATCATGATTCCCTGGGTTCCTGCAAATCCCTGCGGGAAGTCGATCCCCGTTTGTCCGGTATCGATTGTGTATGTTGCGCTCGCCACGTCGCTATTGATTAATCCAGAAGCCGCGGCGATCGCGTTCAGAGTCTCGGTTGTGCTTACTGTAATTGCTCCGGTGTACTGTGTAGAGGCGGTCGTCGGCGTTGACCCGTCGGTTGTGTAATATATCGTTGCACCTGAGGTAGAATCGCTAATGGTCACAGAAATGGATTGTGTTGATGTGCTGCTGCCCGGACTGAAGGTAGGCGTGCTTACCTGCGAGGAGTTGACATAGGTTCCTGAAGTTATCCCGCTTTGTAGATAGCTGGGAGCGCTCGCCATCGCCTGAATTGTAGTAGTCGCCGTCAGGGCGATTGGAGTTGTGTATTCAGAAGACGCCACACTTGGTGTGCTCCCATCGAGGGTATAGTAGATCGTCGCTCCTGGCGTTGCATCCGTTATGCTAACGGCGATATTGCCGCTAAAGGTCTCGGCGCCTGGACTCAATACCGGATCCGATGCCAATTGCTGGCCATTCAGCAGTCCATACACGCTCAACTGGGATTGCGTGCCGACATATACTTTCCCATTTGCCACCGTCGGCACCGTAAATTTGACTGCAAAACCGGGGTTATCGCGCGATAAGTTCGTATTGCTTGAATAGAGAGTGGTGGATATATTGGCCGCATTATGAGCCATCAATACAGAAGGTCCAGAGTCCATATAACCGTCGGTCTCAAGGCTCCAGACAATTCCCTGTGTACTCCCGTTGGCAGACACCACCGGGTTCGCTCCCGGATAGCCGTATTTTTCTGAGGAGATCGCTGTAGGTCCAGTAAGCAGACCATTTACAAGAGGAAATGCCTTCAGAGTGTCAACCTGCCCCCAGTAATAGACTGTTCCATTCCAGTATGCAGGGGTGCTCCATGCGCCTGTGTCCCCGACTGCACCCGTCAGTTCCTGAACGACCTTATCGCCAGCAGTGTTGTATCCCCCAAGATTCTGGCGATTGAGTAGGTATGCTATGCCTGATTTTCCAGTCTGCACAAGAAGATAGGGATAACTTCCCGTAGTCTGTGTGGGTACGAGCATGATGCCCCCGGATGCCTGATCCATATCCCACTGATCCAGTTCTGCCTGACCGGCTGGCGTAAAATCATCCTGAATGGTCGGCACTCCATTGGTCAGATCCAGATTGAGGATACTGTCTCCAAAGTCCATGCCGGCCGTGTACGGCGAAGTAGCCGTAAAATCTCCATTTCCTGTAGCTATGAATACCCGTCCGTAAGGATGATTAACTGGATCGAGCACATCGGCCGCCAGGCCTGCGCCGCCCATCCAAGTGCCTCCACCAACGCCGTTTGGCGAAGTGCAGAACGCACCGGTCTGCTGCAGAGTGGTTTCGTTGTAACCCAGGAGCCACCCATGCCACGGCCCGTTGTCGCCATGTGATGCGAATGCGATATAGACAATGCCATTCAGCAGCAGAAGTCCGGCGCGCTGATTAGCCCACTCCGGGTCCAGTGTCAGCTCGCCTCCCGTGCTGCCGTTTCCGGTGCCAGGTACTGTTGCGGTAATCACCACCGGGCCGCCATACTTCTCCGCTCCTGAAGTTACATCGAGGGCGTGCAGCCGCAGATAAAATTTACTTCCTTCCTCAGTAAAGCTCACTACATACAGAGTGCCACTCACCGGATCAATTACCGGAGTTCCCGTAATCCCCAACTGCGGAATAATATCGGTGCCTATCACATTCGATGAAGGAGGAGTGGCGCCTGCTGCTGCGCCGTGCGCTGCGGTAAGCATCGAGGCAAACCAGAGAGGGCTGGAGTTGCTGCCGCCGTTGCTGTCCGCATCGAAGGCATACACGCTGTCATTTTCAGTCGCTACAAACACCACATTGTGCGATTGTCCGCCGACAGTCACATTCGGAAGATAGAGAGGCTGAGCGTACACGTATCCATCCACAGCCTGCGAAAAGAGTTTGCCAAACTGCGTGGGATTTACATTGGTTGTATTCAGGATGGTCTCATTGAGGTTCTGTCCGGTTCGTGCGATGTCATTGCGCCATGTAGTAACACTGACCTGGGCGTTCATCCACAGATTACCGATCGCCAGAAATAGACCCGCTCCTAACAGCGCCCTCCGGCTGTTGCTCGCTCCTTCCGCCACCCAGTGCATTTTCCGCAGACTAGACATAATTCACCCTTTCTCTTTCGTACCGCAGTCTCCCGGAATGAGAACCGGACTTCGTCAGCAATGCCTCTCATTGTTTCGCGCCGGCAGATGCAATTTAATGCTCGCCAATCTCGGTTGCCGGCAGACCTGCCTAGGTCGATAGTTCTGTTCTCCTGAACGGATAGACGCAATTGACAAAGATGAAAGATAGAGCAACTCAGCGGATCATTAGGCCAAAGAAAAATACTCCACTCTTCATCTGGGAAAGAATTGTTCCTTTATCTCTTAACCCACACGTAAAAAACGCTTCTGATCAGAGACCCGCTAAGTGGCTTGGGTCAGCTACTATTGCAAATATGTCAAATGGAGTTGCCGGGAAAATGGGAAGTCCTTCGTCGCGATTTCAGCATAATACTATGATGAGATAGTAGACCGAAACAGTCCAAAAACACACAGAAAATTAGTAATACAAAATAGTAATGATGTAGTCATCTGCCATAGGCAATTAATTGTCAGTTGCGAAGTTGTTATCACTGTAAAATGACAATTAATTGTCGTTGGATGTCTTTGTGATCTCAACGAGTGAAGTGGAAACGTCACTTTCGATTGATCTTTCGGCGTCAATCAGCCATCTCGCACATGGCCTGGATAGACTGCGTTTGATTGATTGCCGTGAATATAATGTTGCTATAACAGCCGCAATGATACAGGCTCGTAAAGGAGAATCAGGATTGGCATGGTAAAAGGGAAGTCACAACGGCCGTTGATTCTCGCATTGATCTTACTCACTCTGGTGGGAATGGCTGCAAGGCTGGCCGCGCAGCGTCCTTTGGCGGCCGAAGCTCTCGCCATCGAGCGCATCGCGGAGGAGCGTGATCGGGACAAATCTCTGCCCGCAAATCTTGCCTGGAGTCCTTCTGGAAAGAGTCTAAGCTTTGTTCGGCGAACTCTCCGGCCAGGCAAAGACGCACATCGCTCTATGGCCATCGAGATCTGCAGTATCGATTCTGCGACTGGCGTACAAAAGATTCTTGTTCCCGATGCTGAGTTAACAGCCGCTTTCGGCGGCCATCATCCCCATGACACGGCGGCCGGCAGAGAGGCCGATGGCGCGAACCAGCTTCAGGATTATGCCTGGGCTCCGGACGGACACGCTTTGTTGCTTGCCACCAGCGTCGCACTCGCTTGGTTTGACCTCGACGCTCATTCTTCCCGCCTCATTCTGAAAAATCAAACCGGTCTCAGCAATCCTCAGATAAGCCCGGACGGCCGTTTTGTCAGCTTCCTCCAAGACCACACTCTTTGGCTGGCAGATGCCGCAACCGGCGCTGCTCATGCCCTTTCGCCTCCGGGAACTAGCGATTTGCGAGAAGGCGAACCGGACTGGGTCTATCTTCACGAACTGGGAATGCAGTTGGTATATTGGTGGTCGCCTGACTCGTCTTCTCTCGCCTGGATCGAGACAGATGATCGTGCGGTCGCCAAATACTCGCTCCGCAGTTCCGATGGCGATGAGCACTCGATAGCATATCCCAAGCCAGGCGAAGCCATTCCCGCGATTCGTCTCTACGTGAAAGCGGTATCCAGTCGCAAGCTGCTTCAAATCGACCTCGGCAACGATGCGAATGTCTACATTCACCGCGTGCAATGGCTGCCGGACGGTAAGCACCTAGCCATCGAGCGTCTCAGCCGCAATCAGAAAACTCTCGACCTTCTCCTGGCGGATACAGCCACGGGAAAGGCGCGCGTGATCCTCGCAGAGAAAGACGCTTATTGGATCAACCTAAGCAACGATCTGCATTTTCTCAAAGACTCACATCGCTTTCTCTGGACCAGTGAAAGCTCTGGTTTCCGCCATCTCTATCTTTACGATATATCCGGTCGAGAGCCAATCCAACTTACCCACGGCGACTGGGAAGTTACTTCGCTGGTTGGGGTCGACGAAACCGCGAGCACGGTTTACTTTACTGCAAGCCAAGCGAGCACTCTGGAGCGCCAACTCTATCGCGTGAATTTGGACGGGACAGAAATGACGCGCATTACGCGAGAGAAAGGTACACACAACCCGGTGCTGTCGCCCTATGGCGATCTTCTACTGGATACCTGGTCTAGTCTCGCTTCACCACCCAGTCAGGAACTGCTTCGAGCCGACGGAATCCGGATTGCAAGCCTAGGCGGCAACGCGCCTGACGACCCAGTAATTCTCCAGTTCAAAAAGCAGCTCAATTCTATCGAGTTCCTTACCTTGAAGACACACCTCAGCACGGATATGAATGTCTGGATGATGAAGCCTCCGGACTTCGATGCCGCGCGGAAATACCCGGTGATTGTTTATGTTGCCGGAGGACCTGGAGAGCAAACCGTGCGCGATGCCTGGGGCGGAGACATTTCACTCTGGCTCGCGTCGATGGCGCAGAACGGCTATATCGTGTTTGCTGTCGATTACCGCGGCTCCGCGGGACGCGGCCATCTTTTTGAGGAGCCGCTGCATTTGCGGCTTTCCGCGGCAGAGATGGCGGACCTGCGGGACGAAGTCCTATACCTGCGCTCGCAGCCATGGATCGACAAAACGCGCATCGGTATCTGCGGTTGGTCATACGGAGGATTTCTGGCGCTCCATGGAATGCTCGACCGCCCTTTGCTTTTCAAAGCAGGGTTTGCCGGTTTCCCCATTACCGATTGGCATCTCTATGACGCGGTCTTCGCCGAGCGTTACCTGGAAGACCCCACGCGCAATCAAGACGGATGGCTCTCATCTTCTCCTCTGGAGAATGCCAAATATCTCAGTGCGCCGCTCCTGCTTGCTCAGGCGACACTGGACGAGTCCGTGCATCAGGAAAATTCATGGATGCTGCTCGATGAACTTTTGGACAGAGGAAAATATGCTGACATACTACTATTTCCCGACCGCCGGGATTTGTTCGAGGATCACGGTGCGCGGCTGATTCTCTTTCAGCGGCTCACCGACTTTTTTCTCAGGAATTTGTAAGCAAACACGGCGGCTTTCCAGCCGGGCTCGCATCCTGACGTTAATCGGCGCGAACCGCCCGCGAGTCCCACAGAATGCCCAGGCTGGTCATCAGTGAGCAGGCCACCCAGCACAAGCTCACCATCATGACTCCGTCAATCGTGTAGTAAAAGACCGCATCAATGGTATGCATGGAAATGACTTCGGCACACCAGCAACTCAAGGAGAGAATTGCACCCCAGACTGCAATTACTGCACCGGCTCTGCCGCGAAAACGCAGCCAGGTCAGACCGATTCCGGCAGCTGCGGCCGCACCTAAAATAATCAGCGCCGCAAGCTGTGGCCCGAAGCGCTGTGCATACAGATTCTCTCTGATCGCTTCGCCTTCTAGTAGGTTGTGCAGGTGCAAGCGTACGCTGAACACCATATCCAGAAAAAGTCCAACTTCCAGCACCACGAGAACCCAGGCGAGCCGTTTCAGGTGCGAAGACCCGCGATATCGGGCCCATGCGATGGCGCACGATACTGCGGTAATGAAATATGCATTCATCCCGATGATTCGTGTCGGGTTCAACCATCCAGCGTCAGATGTCATGGCCGCTCCTGCATCTTCGGGTATCTCCTCTACTGGCTCGCAACGTCTGCGAATATATAGCTAAAGTGCGCTACACCGGCATAAAAGACGTTCAGCCAAACGTGTTATCTGGCGTGATAGTCGACCGTGAACACGCAGGACTCCGAGCCGTCATCGATCCAGCTTGTGGTATCGATAAATTCAACCTTCTCCACAAAAGCAGTTTCGCCGGTACGATGGATGTTCACAGCTTCAGATGCCAAATCCCAGTTATACACTTTTCTTTTTCCAGTCTCTAGGCCATCTTGATACATCAAGTCGTCTGGGTAGGGGTGAGGATTGCCACCCTCATCGAGCACCAGCAAATTGAACGTGATTTTCGAGATTTGCTTGCCGGCGTGGTTGTCAAACTCTATAGTGAGTTGCGGCTTCGACATTCCGCCCTGATGGCTATAACTCAATTCAACGCGGTTAATTACGACTGGGCATTTAGGATCAGGACTCTCGGCCTCCGCCTTCAGCATCCCGAAGGCCAAACAAAGTGTAAAAACCAGCAATACGGCGCTTGATCTCATATGCGCTCACTCAATTGTTCACCTTTCCGGCTTGCCGCCTTTGGAAAGATTATAGTCGCTGTGTGAACAGTTCTGTTGTCAATGAAATAAATTGCCGTCAATATAAATAATTGAAGATAATTACTGGTGAATCAATCTCTAAACAACCAAAATGCAACGCTTCCGATGGAGTGATCGGATTGGGACGGCATCGGCTGGCTTGCATTTCGACGGAAATCACGGCGAAGGTTTGGCAATTTTCCCCGCACCATGTAGAATTCCATCATGCCGGGATTTGCAAGGACTGAACGGTCCTGCTTGTCCTGCTTGAAGAAGTAGCGAGACTATGTGCTATGTGGTGCAGTTGCCCTTCATGAAAGCGGGTGACTGCTTCTGCTGAGAGCAGAGCGTAAAAACGCCGGGAGGTCGGCTACGCTTCTGCTTGCACGCTGAAGTGTCTCCGTTCACTTGCGATCTTCAAGTCAGCTTCCGCGGCATGAAAGACAAGATAGACAAGGCCGTTGAAATATTTGTTTGACGGAGAACTTTTTTGTTTGGCGCTGGCCAGACGCTTATCCCCGTGTGTGTATGTTTTCATCTTTACGATTGCCGTGGATAACTGTAGGACTCGCCCCTATAGGGCAGAGTACTGTCAGAAATAAATCAAACAGTCGTCGAGGGATTTAGCACATGAAAAAGCTTTATGCATCAGTTGTAGCCTTAATTCTGTCGTACTTTTCCATTTCCGCGTTTTCGCAGACATTGTCACTCAACGATGGATCGATTGTGCAGAGCAGCACGAATCGCATCGGCGTGAACATCGGAGCCATTGACTATTGGGACAACGGTCAGATACTCAAGAACCTGATTGGGTCCACCAATCCAGGATTCGAGCCATTGCTGAACCGGCAGATTTGGGCTTTGACGACGGCCGGAACCGCGACTACGTTTATCATTCCGGATCAATACGATGGAGTTCCGACTAACTACTGGGCAGGCGGAACATTTACCGTGGTCGAGTCGCAATCGGGCGGCGCCGAACTTGGCTGCACGGGAACCATCGCATCGAACACCGGCCCCAATTATCCGCTAGTGGGCCAAACGACTTATACATCCCCGACAATCACGGTTTCCACACCGTGCAGCGCTCCGTTCAGTGTTGGCGATACCGTTGTCCTGAGTATGTCGACGTTTCCCACGCCCGAGTCATGGTGGGAAAGCGGCTCGCTGGGCGGAATGGCCGGCACGGTTACCGGCGGCGCGCAACTGCTTTCCGATACCACGGATCTCTGCGCGACCTGCGGCACGCAATCTCTCAACATGAACGCCGCGACAGCCGGATCATCGGCGACCGCAAGCTGGTACTTTGACGCCTGCACAACAGATAACCTATTCGTATTGATGAATGGCACTTATCAGCTTTCCTTCTGGGCCAAAGCGGCCTCAGGTACTCCGGTGCTGACCGCTTCGGCCAGCCGAGGTTCACAGGGCGGCTTCAGTTGCGGATCTTACGCGCCGAAACTAACTTCGAGCTGGGCGCAATACACCTATAACTGCACGGCCTCTGAATCTGCGGCGTCCACCACGCCGGGCATAGCCCAGGTGGCAATCAACGTTACCGGGGGCTCGGTCTATCTTGACAATGTGAGCTTTGAAAAGACGGGCACAAATCCCAGCAACACCACGGTACTTCGCGATGAGGTTATCGCGACGCTGCAAAACTTCTACGGCCCGTCGGTGGGCAGCAATCCCGGAATGTTTCGTTACTGGGTGAATCAGAATGGGGAAACCATCAGTAACTGGACCGAGCCCGATTACGCGCACGCGCGCAGCAGCGGCGGGGCGGGATATTTTGTTGGTCCGGGCGGAGCGGGAGTGGTAAGTCTATCGCTTGAGGACTATCTGGCAATCTGCCAACTGCTGAACGCGGAGCCCTATCTGGAAGTTCCAGT
>Ga0181520_10006488_pt1 | contig 17860 bp, 14 predicted proteins | sample PEATcosm2014_Bin_29_FD_132451 | JGI IMG/M metagenome (GOLD analysis project Ga0181520, IMG submission 132451) | Peatland microbial communities from MTU Mesocosm Facility, Houghton, MI, USA - PEATcosm2014_Bin02_30_metaG | ecosystem: Environmental > Terrestrial > Soil > Wetlands > Peat | place... | reverse complement strand
TCGAAAAACCATGCAGTGTGAGCCAGATGCCACTTGGCGGGCGAAGCCTCGGGCAGAGACTGCACCATCATGTCTTCAGCGGTCAGCGGTTCGCATAGGGCCAGGGTGCAACGGCGCGTGGCGCGGAAACGGGCGGCGAGGTTCGGCGGGGCAATCTGAGAAGTCGCGGTCATGGTCATAGATTTGTACACGGAAGAGTTTACTCCGGGCAGTCGGCGAGCGGAGATTTACGGCTTCCCAATCCCATTCGCAAATATCGCGGAGTGGATGGGGCGTCCGCGCTCCATCCCGGCTTTGCCGTTTTTGTTGTGTTGGTGGTCTAATTGCATCGAACAATGAGAGGAGCGAAGCGAGAGAAGGGTTCGCTCTTCCGGTTCCTTCAATAGGAGGGAATATGTTCACCGCCTATCAACACCGTCGTCTGGCCTTCTGGCTGGTATCTGGAGCCTTTTGGGCCGTGGCAACCGCCGTCTTGGCGCAAGGCTCCGCCCCGGCGCCGCCCGCTGTGGCGCAAGCCCAGCCCGCGACGAACACCGAACAATTGCAACCAACACCCGAGGAAATAGGCGACTCGCTGATGATGCACCAGCGCTATCAGGCAGCGATCGAGGCCTACAAGAAGGGGCCGCGCAACTCGGCCGACTTGTGGAACAAATTGGGCATCGCATACCAAATGATGTTCAACATGGATGAAGCCACGCACTGCTATCAGGCCTCTCTGCGGCTCAACCCAAAGAATACCCATGTCTTGAACAACCTGGGCACCGTATACGACTCGCAAAAGCAATACGCGGCTGCCGAGCGCATGTACCGCAAGGCGCTCAGGCTGGAGCCACGGTCGGCGGTGATCGAGAAGAACCTGGGAACCAATCTGCTGACTCAGCACAAATTCAAAAAGGGCTGGGAGGCCTATCAGGTCGCGCTGGCGATTGACCCTCTGGTCTTTGAACAAGGGAACAGTCCGCGGGTGGATAACCCGGCATCGGTGCATGACCGTGGGGCCATGAACTACTACATGGCCAAGGGTTGTGTTCGCGCAGGGCAGAATGATCGGGCCATCGAGTATCTGCGCATGGCGCTCAACGAGGGCTTCACCAACCCCAAGAAGATCGTCGCGGATGTTGAGTTCGCGAGCCTCCGCGGGATTCCGGCCTTCGAGCAGCTCCTCGCAGCGCAGGGCACTCAATAGCGCCTCTGCGGGCGGCGAAAAGGCCGGCTCGAAGGCTGGCCATGCGGATTTCATGTCTTCTCCGTCTATCCTTTCAGCGTCTATGCTGGTGTGGTTGCCTTTCCGCAACCCAGGAGCTCACATGAAGATTCGACTTTTGACCGCTATGGTGTTTTCTCTGGCGCTGAGCGCCGTTTATGCCCAGGATGCACCCCCCGCTCCGCCAGCTGGGCAGGGCCCGGCGCAAGGACCGGGTCAGGGCGGCTGGCAAGGCCAACGCGGCGGACGGGGCGGCATGATGGGCCGTGCGGGCATGGGCGGAAATGGCGTGATGGGCACAGTTACCGCAGTTGCCGCCGACCACTACAACGTGAAGACCGAAGCTGGAGAGACCTACACTGTCTACTTCAGCGCCAACACCCATATCCTCAAGGCTCCGGTCCAGCGCGGCGGCCCAGGCGGCCCGGGTGAGCGCATGGGCGGGGGACAGGGAATGGGTCGAGGCCAGGGAGCTGGTATGGGTGGCTCCTCTGCGCAAGAGCTCAAGCCTGCCGACGTCAAGGTCGGCGACGCCGTGGCGGCCATGGGAAATATGGACCCAGCGGCGAAGACGGTTGGCGCAATCACCGTGGTGCAGTTCGACCCCGAACAAGCCAGGATGATGCGGGAGCGCCAAGCCAGCTTTGGCAAGACCTGGCTGCAAGGCAAGGTGACCGCGATTGACGGCGTAAAAGTATCTGTTTTCAGCAGTATGGACAACGCGGCCCACGTCTTTGCGGCCGATGAAAACACCACCTTCCGCAAGCGCCGCGACCCTGTCACCCTGGCCGACGTGCAGGTGGGCGACACCGTGCGCGTCGAGGGCGCGATCAAGAATGGGTCGTTCGTGGCGACCGAGGTGATGGTCATGGGCATGCCTGGGGGCGCGCCTCCCATGCCACCTCCGCCCGCCCGATCACCGGGTCAGCCGCAGCCCAATTAGCTTTCCTGTTGTCCTCGGTTTCGATGCGAAGCAGCTCTGGCGAAGCGCACCGCGCATTTCCGTCAGAGCTTGCCAGCGCAGGGCATGTGCTCAAAAAACGTTGCTTGAGCTTAGCCTGAGGCGGGCTGGTACACTCCGGGCATGAAGAGTTCCTGGCAATCTCTAACGCTGGCGGCGGTTCTGGTTCCTCTCACTGGGCTGGCAGCCCAGGGGCAGCAGACAAATCCGGCGCAGCGGTCCGCGGTCCATGCCCCGGCGCATCCGGCTGCCAAGGGGCCGTTGGCAGATCGCATTGGTGCAATCCTCGCCGAGCCGGCGCTGAGCCATGCGGAGTTTGGCATCAGCGTGACCGCCGTGGACGGAAATCCGCTTTATGGGTTCAACGAGGGGCGGTTATTTACTCCGGCTTCGAACGCCAAGCTGCTGACCACCGCTGCGGCCTACGCCCTGTTGCCGGTGGAAACGCTGACCTGGACCACCAACGTTGTGGCCGCTGGCGAGGTGGATGCCGCGGGCGTGCTGCACGGAGACATCGTTCTCCTCGGCTCCGGCGACCCGACGATCAGTGCGCGGCGGTATCCCTACCGTGCACCGGAGGCTGCGCAGGCCGCGGCTGCCGCGCCCGGTGAGGCCGAGAAGCCGCGCAAGGCCATGGACATTCTGGATCTACTCGCCGAACAGGTGGAGCAGGCCGGGGTACGCACCATTGAAGGTGCCGTGGTCGGCGACGACACCCTCTATCTCGACCAGCCGTACGGCCAGGCTTGGGGATGGGACGATCTGCAATGGAGCTACGGATCGCCTGTATCCGCGCTGACTTTCAATGAAAACACATTGGAGCTGACGATCTCACCGGAGCCGGCCAAGCCCGGCCAGGCCGCGCCGGACGCCACAGAAGCCGTGTGGACGCCGAATATCGAGTACTACACGCTGGACAATTCGATGAAACCGGCAGGCAAGGGCGTTCCGGCTCACCCAGGGCTGGAGAGGATGCCGGGAAACCGGATGGTGCGGGCCTGGGGCACTGCGGCTGACGGGGGCTTCCATACGGGCTTAGCGATGGAGGACCCGGCGGAGTTTACGGCGATGGCCTTCCTTGAGGCGCTGCGCGGGCGAGGAGTGACTGTGGCGGGTGGGACGGCTACCCGGCACCGGTTCCCAAATGACACGGGCGAATTTGCCGGGGAGAGAGCAGAGCCGCTGAAACTGGAGCCCCGTAGCGGCGGTGAGTTGCAGACAGTGGCAGCGCCGCAGCAGAATCGCCGAATTCTTGCCGCGCATATCTCGCCGCCGGTTGCCGAGGACATTACGGTCATCAACAAGGTCAGCCAGAACCTTCATGCCGAGTTGCTGCTGCGCCTGCTGGGAAAAGTCCACGGCAAGGACGGCAGTTTTGCCCAGGGAACTCGGGTGGTGCGGCAGTTCCTGGTGGGGGCGGGCGTCGACGACGCGGATTTCTTCCTCTACGACGGCTCCGGATTAAGCCCGGAAGACAAGATCGCCCCACGTGCGTTGACCAAGCTGCTGACCTATGCCGCGCGGCAGAACTGGGGCACGGCGTGGCGGGAAACGCTGCCGGTAGCTGGAGTCGATGGGACTCTGGCAGGACGGTTCCGGAAATCCCCGCTCCAAGGCAAGCTATGGGCCAAGACGGGAACACATAGCGAGGCGAATGCGCTGAGCGGCTACCTGACGGCGGCTAGTGGCAACACCATTGCGTTTTCCATCCTGGTCAACGGCCACCGCCCCGACAGCGAAGCCGAGCTGCAGGCGATCGATCGCATTGTGGAGGCGATTGCTGCCGCGGAATGAGCGCTCCTTGTATCATCTGTGGTAGATGCGGAAATGTTCCTTTGCCGATTTCTTTGTGGGAGCAACGGCTGTGCTGGGACTGGCCGGAACAATGGTTGGGGTCCTGAGCGGCTGCCGTTCGCTGCCCGCTTCAAAGCCCGAAGCGCTGTGGACGATTCAAGAGGCGCGCGGGGCGCAGGTTTATCACCAGAAGTGCGCGAAGTGCCACTATCCGACTACCACCAAGGGGCTGAACGGGCCGGGGCTGCAGGCGATCACGAAGATCAAGGCCATGCCCTCCGGCGCTCCGCCCACGGATGAGCGGCTGACCTTTACGATCCTGCACGGTCGCGGGCAGATGAACCCTACCAAATTGACTGACGACGAGCTTAGCGACCTGTTAGCCTACATCCATTCGTTATGACCGACAAGCCCAAGCAGGACGCAGCCCCACCGCAGCGGAAAGAAATGCTGCCTTTGCCCGGCCTTGCAGCCATCGCGCTCTACCTGCTTGTGTTGGCGGGTGCGATCGTGGTGAACGTGGTGGGCGGACGCCAATACTCGCCGCTGTTTCTGTTTCTCTCAGTGGCTTTGATCGCCGCCGCCGCCGGGTTGGTGATGTTGCTGCGCTGGGCATGGGCTATGGCCCTGAGCGCGGTCTTTCTGCTGGCCTGCTACCAAATGTGGTTCTTCGCCAGCCAGCATGCGGCGCCCGCCCTGGTGCAGGGCCTGCTGAACCTGGTCTTCTTTCTCTACCTGGTTCGGCTTGAAGTCAGAGAAAAACTGCGCTAGGGAACCTGTGATCAAGTGTCCGGTTTCCGAATCACGTTCCCTCTGGAACTAAAGCCCGCCTTCATTTTGTGCTGCTTGCGGCACGACTTGAGTCGTGCCCTTTCAAAACAGCCACTTATTCAGAGGCTCCCTAGCGGCTACCAGAGCGTGTTGCAGACGTTCGCGGTGCGAATTCTCCCGTCAGCAGTTATGAGGGTCAGGTCATTTGCAAGTGCGGTTCCCACGATGAGCTTCTCCATGGGATCCTTTGGAAATGGATCGCCAAGACGTGCTGCATGCAGGACAACTCTTCGATCCACTGGCAGGATTTCGAAATCTGCCTCCAGTTCCGCCAAGAACCGATCGCGGGACACAGAAAGCTCCAGTTGATTCCGCGAATCCATCTGTGCGATTTCCCAAAGCGATATGCAAGAGATGGCCAGGGCCTCGCCTGCACCCTCCGCGTCGAGAAGCCGTGCCTTTGCCTTCTCCGACAACTTCTCCGGGGCTAACTCAACCCACAAAGCACAGTGAGTATCGAGAAGAATCACTATGAAGGCTCTTTCTCGACCCGGGCCTGTTTTTCGCCGGCCATCCGGTCCCACTCCTCATCGGTGAACTCGGACGCCACAATATCTCCGTGCAGGACGCCCAATGGCCGGAGCCTCCCGAATATGGACTTCTTCCTGAATGAAGCCTCGACGATCGGAGCAAGCTGCGCAATGAGCTTCCCGCGTTTGGTGATGAATACGCTCCGGCCAGTAGCCTCCACTTCGTCCATCAGTCCGAGGCACTTGGCCTTGAACTCGCTTGCCGCCATCGTGCGCATTGAAGGCCTCCCCGTAGAACGAGCATACTCTTGCCCATGAATTGCAGAAGTTCGTCGTCAGAATCCTTCGCAGGCGTTCAAATCATCGGCACAGGTCTTTCAGCTTCTCAAACGGTTTGGTCTGAAACGGCGGGTAGGGCAGCTTGCGCGAATCCATGAACTGGTCGGGCAGGGTACCGCCGTATCTCAACGCAGCATCGGGGTCCATCCGGTAAACCGGATCCTTTTCCACCTTCGCCAGAGAGGCGAAGCGGAAGCCCTGTTTGCGCAGCAAATCCAGCAGGTCGGGCAGCATCAGGGTAGTGAAGGCCGTTTCGTGCAGCAGCAGAATGTTGGGAATCTCGCGGCCAAAGGCGATCTGTTCTTCCTCGCGGCCCAGGCGAATGTACTCCGCGGCAATATCCAGGTAGCTCTGGCGGAGCCAGGCGACGGCGGCATCGTCCTGCTTGGCTGAGCAGCGGCCGTAGGCGTCGTTCCAGGCATAATCCTCAAAATCCAGTGTCACCTGGGCGACGCGGTAGCCGTGGTCGTGAAGATACGCCCGCACGGCATGGCGCTTGTCGAGCGTGTCGCCCTCCCACAGGAACGGGTAGCGGAACCAATGCCAGTTGCGTGTTCCGGCGTATTGCGCCAGCGCCGGCTCGTTCCGGGCAATATTCTGCTCGAAGTCCACGGTTTTGCTGGCCGTCAGAGATGGGTGCGACCAGGTGTGGCTGCCGATGTTCATTCCCGCGTCGATCCAGGTGCGCAGGGCTTGCTGGGCATCGGGATCGTTCTCCAGTTTCACGGCATTGACAAAGCCGTAGGTACCTTGGAGGTGGCTGGCTTTCAGCTCGGCGGCCAGGGTAGCGGCAATCTTGCTGCGGTTCTGGCCCGGCGGCAGGCTGCCGGCGGCGGGCAGATCGTCAAAAGTAAGCGCCACAACAGGATGCTTGGCCAATGGCTTTGCGGGCAGCTTTCCGGTGGCGGGTGACGCAGCGTCATGGGAAGACTGGAGCGCCAGCGCGTCAAGCGGCGCGAAAAACCCGAGGGCGAGAATGGCTCCAAGAGCCAGCACAGCTTTGGTCATCCAAGGTCTCCAGTGGGATTCTAGCAACTGAGCGCCGGAATTCCGGCACGAAGACCCCGAGCGAAACCGTGCCATCTCAAAAACGGCATGAGCGGGCTTACGCAAGCTGCGCCAATGTACTAGGATTCTCCTTTCGATCGAAGGAGACATCATGCCGCGCTCAACGATCTTTGCCGCTTGCCTTGCTTTGGGCGGCCTTGCCACTGCCAGCGCCCAGTCCGTATCGGTGTATCAGACGACCCCGGATTTGCTCGAAGTCCTGTCGCAGCGGGAGACCCTGCATTTTTCAGCAAAGGCCGCCCCGGAGGCAGTTCTCCCGGTGATTCAGGTGGATGCGGAGCAGCAATTCCAGTCGATTGACGGTTTTGGCGCATCTTTGACCGACTCGGCAGCATGGCTGATTGCCAAGAAGCTGACCGCGGCGCAGACCGACACAACCTTCAAAATGCTGTTTGGGCGCAAGGACGGCATCGCTCTTGGGTTCCTGCGCCAGCCCATCGGATCCTCCGACTTGGCGGTGACCTTTTACTCCTTTGACGACCTGTGCGAACAGGCCGCGAAGGCATGCACCACACCGGCTGGTGTAAGCGATTCGAAGCTGGAGCACTATTCGCTCAAGCACGACCAGGAGTACATTCTGCCGCTGCTCCACAAGGCGCTGGCGATCAATCCGGCGATCAAGGTAATGCTGACTCCGTGGAGTCCGCCGGGATGGATGAAGACTTCGGGGTCGATGCTGGGATCGAATCCGGAGACCAAACAAGCCTCAAACCTGCGCCCGGAGGCTTCCGCTGCTTTTGCGGATTATCTGGTGAAGACAGTCGAGGGCTATCAGGCGGCAGGCGTGCCGGTGTATGCGCTGAGTGTAGAGAACGAACCGCTCTACGCCCCGCCCAGCTACAGCGGAATGGAGATGACAGCGACAGCGCAGGCGGCTTTCTTCGCCCACGATCTCGGACCGGCGCTGACAGCGGCGCACCTCAGCCCCAAGGTGATGGCCTACGACCACAACTGGGACCGTCCCGACTACCCCGAGACGGTGCTGAAGGACCCCAAGGCCTCCGCTGTGGCTGCGGGAACGGCCTGGCACCACTACGCGGGTGACCCGGCGGTCATGACCAGGAACCATGACGAATTTCCGCAGAAAGACCAGTGGGTCACGGAGTCGAGCGGCGGAACTTGGCAAAAGGGAAATGTCTTTGCCGAGGAAGCAGGCGAACTGATTGCGGTCATGCGGAACTGGTCCAGGAGCTACGTTCTCTGGGCGCTGGCCACCGACGAAAAGCATGGTCCCTATGTGGGCGGGTGCGACACTTGCCGGGGGCTGGTGACCATCGACCTGAGCAACCCGGAGCGGGCCACCGTGAAGCCGGAGCTGGATTATTACGTCCTGGGACAGGCCAGCAAATTCGTGCAGCCCGGCGCGGTGCGCATCGCATCGGATGAACCGGCGGGGACAAAGCTCAAGGACGTTGCCTTTCGCAACCCCAACGGCTCAGTCGTGCTGTACACGCTGAATGCCGGAACCACCAGCCAGGAGGTCCGCATCGCCTTCCGGGGCAAGACGGCGGTAACGACGATTCCCGCGGGCGCAGTGGCTACGTTTGTATGGAAGCTGTAGGCTGCTTTACTTTTTGCGGGCGCGCAAAAAGGAAGTAACGCTCAGGTAGAAGAAGAGCGCCATGACCCCCGCGGTGACCAGAAATGTCTTGTGATCCGGGCCATTGAGCCAGTTCGCCCGGACACGCCAGAGGACTGGCGTGAAAACCACCACGGGCAAAAAGAAAAAGACTCCGGTGACTTCAAGCCAGAGGATGCCGCCCAAGCGGCTGAACGGGCGCAGAAAACCGCCCACCCCGCGCGCCAGGCCGCGGCTCGCCCTCCCGGCGGTTCGCCCGGCGGCGCGAGGCAGCACGGAAGGCGCAGGGGGCGGAGCAGTGCTGGCCGCGGATTGCGCTCCGGCGGCCATGCGTTGGCCGGCGATGCGCCCGGCGACACGCAATCCGATGCCCAAGGCGCGTCCTATGGTCTGGGGTTTCATTCCGATTATGATGGTAGCAGCGAGGGATGGGGCGCTGCTTTTGCGTTTCTCTCACAATGGCAGTTGCCTGAAAGTCGAGACGGAAGTAAGGTAGATAAAACTCATGCCGCCCCCGCGCCTGAATCTTGCGCTGGTCGCAGCTCTTGGAGGTACCCTTGACATCGCGCCTGCGTGAACTGATTCAGCAACTCGGCGAAGCCATCCATGAATCGGTCATCGAGAGCGAGCAGATCGCCGGGGTGGTGCAGGATATCCGCCAGCATGGCTTCGACGTTCTCCTGATGCTGGAAGCCACCATCGGTCTGAACGAAGTGGCGGCCAAGGATGCCGAGGACGCTGAGAGCGAGGCTGCCGGCGAAGAAGCTCCCTTCACTCAGAACGACCTCCACTTTCTGCGCTCTCTGCGCATCTCGGTCGAGGGCGAAGAAGAGGACGGCGACGAGACCGGAGACGCGTAGCCCGGCGCCGCGCCGCAGCTTTCAGGACTGTCTACAATCGACGAGGGGTTTTCTCGGCGATGATGAAACGATCGAAAGCGGCAGCCGGCCTTTTCTTGTTCCTCGCGGTTCCGATTCTTTCAACACAGGGGTGGGGGCAGAGTTCTCCCGCGGACCTGGTGCTCAGCGGCGATGTCACCGGTGCGCAACACCAGACCTACTTTGAAGTTCCCTTCGCGGTTCCCGCAGGCACCCATCGCATAAGCGTGGATTTTGAGTACACCGGCAAGGAAGAGCGTGCGACGCTCGACCTGGGAATCGCCGACCCGGAGCGCTTTCGCGGCGAAAGCGGCGGCAACAAGAGCCATTTCACCATTGGCGAGACCGACGCAACACCGTCTTATCTGCCCGGCTCGATCCCCGCCGGCCAGTGGCGCTTGATCGTCGCCGTGCCGAACATGCGGCCCAAGACTGTCTCTCATTACCGGGCCGAGGTCCGCTTCAATTCGCACCAGGAAGACGCGAGCTTCACCGCCGTGCCCCTGGCCACCGGCAACCGCTGGTATCGCGGCGATCTGCACATGCACACCGCGCACAGCGACGGCAATTGCGCCAGCCAGAGCGGCAAACTGGTTCCCTGCCCGGTCTTTCTGAACGCGCAGACAGCGGCGGCGCGCGGGCTCGACTTTATTGCGATCACCGATCACAATGCCGACTCGCAAAACGAAGCCATGCGCGAGTTGCAACCCTATTTCGACCGCCTGCTGCTGATTCCGGGCCGGGAGATCACCACGTTTCACGGTCATTTCAACATCTTCGGCCTGACGCAGTTTGTGGATTGGCGCATTACCCCCGGCGGCTTGGACCTGAATACCGTACTGCGCGATGTGCGCTCAAAGGGCGGCATCGCCTCGGTGAGCCACGCCGAATCGCCCGAAGGCGAGTTCTGCATGGGATGCCGATGGACGCCTCCCGCGGACGCCAATATGAGTCTCTTTACCGCAATCGAGGTGATCAACGGTGGCCGGTTCATGTTTTCGAGCGCCAAGTATTGGGACGCTCAACTGCGTCAGGGAATCCGCTTGGCCGCCATCGGCGGTAGCGACAGCCACAATGCCACCAATCCGCCGGGACCGCCGGGATCGATCGGCTGGCCCACCACTGCCGTCGAGGCGAGCGAACTCTCGGTTCCAGCAATTCTGAACGGTATCCGCGCTGGGCGGACATTTGTCGACCTGACCGCATCGCACGACAAAGTGGTGGATTTCGAAGCCGATAGCGGCAGCTCCCATGCGCGCATGGGAGAAACGCTCTACTTCGCCGGTCCTGCGCCCATCCACGTCGAGGTTCATACCGCCGGCTGTGCCGGGTCCGCGGCGCATCTCCTGGTGGATGGCGCGGAGAGCCCCGCGCCACCCATGCCCGTTGATAGCACAAGCGATCCAGTTGGTTTTGCGACCACGCTGGAAGCAGGACGCCACTGGCTGCGCATCGAAGTTCGAGACGCCAAAGGCAGCCTGCAGTTGGTGAGCAGCCCGATCTATGTGAACTTCCCGGAATGAAGGGAAAAACAGCAGCGGCGGATTCTTCGCTTGAAGAATCCGCCGCTGGGTGTTCAGGAACAGGTTGGTTGAGTTAGAAAACGATCTTGGCGGCCATCTGCAGTTCGCGGGCAGGAAGGGCTGACGTGATCTGGCCGAAGTTGCCCACGGTGGTGGGTGTCAGGTTCGTCCCTGTGTCTGGAACGTTGGTGTTCGGGTCGCCGAAATTGGTGTGGTTGAGGATGTTGAACGCCTCGGCGCGGAACTGGAACTTGGTGTGCTCGGTCAGAGTGAAGTATTTCGTTACGCCCATATCCAGGCTCCAGTAGGCATAGCCGTGAGCTGCGTTGCGTGGCGAGTTGCCGTAGGGGCTGAAGGTTGTTTGGCCGGTCGCGGGAGCCAGGGCCGGGCTGGAGAAGTTGGCATAGTTGAAATACTGGCTGATGGACTTGTTGGAAGCCACTGCCGGTCCTGTCTGGTTGGGCCGGTAGGCGTTGCGGCCATCGACCGTGATGAGGGGCGACACTTCCTGGTCGTTGTTGGGGCTGTAAGCGAAGGTCAGTGGGTCGCCGCTGCGCGCATTGAAGATCTCAGTGGTTTGCCACCCTCCAACCAGGGCATCGGCCCAGCGGCTGACATTGGGCAGGAACTTCTGGCCCCGGCCCACCGGCACCGTCCACACAACGGAGGTGACGTCGACGAGCGGGTAGTTGTAGGCCGACAAACCGCGATCCGCCTGCCAGTTGTAGATGTTCTGCACCGAGGGGATGCCGTTGCCACAGGCCTGGCCGCAGTTTCCACCCCCGTCCAGAGCCTGGGCCGCGTAGTCGATGTCCTTGGACCAGGTGAACGAGTTCAGCACGTAGAGCCCCTGGGAGAAGCGCTTTTCGACCTTGGCCTGCAGGCCGTCGTAGTCTGAGGTGGCCCAGGGCAAGATGCCGGCGATGGTGCTGAAGTTCGAGCTGGGAACCCGCGCTTGCAGCGCTGCCGATCCGCCAAGGGTTGCCTGGTTGACGTCGTTCACGATGATCTCGTTCTTGCCGTGATTGCCGACGTAGGCAAGGTCGATCAGCCAGTTGTGCCCCAAATCCCGCTGCAAGGAGAAGAACCAGTTGAACACCTGGGTGTCCGGCGAGCTGCGCGGCATGTACTGCAGCACATCCTCGGCGGGGTTGTAGTTGGAGGGGTTCACCATATTCGCCGGGAATCCGCTCTGGGTGTTGGTGTAGGTGGAGGCGCTGGGATAGACCAGGCGGGTGGCGACGATGCCGAACGGCGGGCTCATGGTCAGGTAGTTCGATCCCACGCGGTTCCAGTGGGTGTAGCCCATGCCGAAGCCGCCGCGAACCACCGTCCTCTGGTTCAGCGAATACGCTGCGCCCAGGCGCGGCCCGAAGTCTGCCTTATTCGGATCGACGGTGTAAGGGTCGCTGGAGCTGGCTTGCACAATGGCCTGGGTGGTTGGGTTGTAGTTCGCCAGCTGATTGTTGGCTTCGTAGATCGGAGTGGAGAACTCGTACCGCAGGCCCAGGTTGAGGGTCAGCTTGTGGGAGAGCTTCCAGTCGTCTTGCAGGTAGCCGGCCCAGCCCCAGCTGCGGATATTGCTGATGGTCGGGCTGGCCAGGCCGATTTCGGCCTGGTAGCCGAGCAGGAAATCGGCGTAGTCGAACTGGCGGATGTTCTCCGCACTCGGGCTTCCGGCAAGGTACGGGCTGTAGCCTTTGTAGAGGCCGTTGTAGTATGCGTATCCGGACCATTCATCGGCGTAAGCGTCCGCGCCCAGAACCGGGTGCAGATCCTGCTGGGCCACATGCACCATGGTGTATTCGACGCCGGCCTTGAGCGAGTGAGTGCCCATCAGGCGCGTGTAGTTGACCTTGGGGTTCCAGACGGTCGGGTTCTGGTACTGCGGGCTCGTGTACAGGCGGCCCAGGCTGGTGAAGTCGTTGCCGGCAATGAAGTACTGGTAGGTGACGCCGCCTTGGTATTGGGGATCGGTGGGCAGCCCGGACAGCGCGAGCGGCCCGGTCATGGTGTTTTGCCCGGCCAGCGGGGGCGTCTTGCCGGCCTGCATCACAGAAAAGCCGAAGCGGGCTTCGAGGAAGGACTTCGGGTTGATCGTCCAGGTTGCGCCGGCCACCATCTGCTTCACCGGGGCGCTGACATGGCCGTCGCCGTATCCGCCGGCCACACCTTGAATGGTGCCGGGATCGAAGGCGTTCAGGCGAGCCTGGGAGTAGCGCACAAACAGTCCGAGGCCCTCGCGGGGCGTCCAATCGACTTTGGCGTCCCCCTTGTCCTTATCGTAGCTTCCGGGGTGGAGAATGACGTAGTTGTTGGTGAGATTGGTGTTGGTAGGAGCAGGCAGGTAGGTGAGCAGCGCGGCAGCAAAGGGAATCACAGCCGAAGACGGAATCTGGCCGTTCAGATACTGGGTGCCTCCCACGGCAGCCTGATATGCGGGACCGCCCGCGCCCAGACCCAGGCCGAAGTAGGTCGACGAGTTGCAGGGATTCTTACCAACGTTGTAGTTGCAAGGATTGTCGACGGGCAGGTAGCCAAGCGGATTCGAGGACTCGGGATCGTCGATCGCGTAGTAGCCGAGCGATGCGCCCGTCGAACTCAGACCGCGCTCGGCCAGCGTCGGCACCGTGGCCTGGTCGGTGAAAGAGCTGGTCTGGCGGTAGCCTTCATAGTCGGCAAAAAAGAACAGCTTGTCCTTCTTGATGGGCCCGCCGATGGTGCCGCCGAACTGATTGCGATGCAATGCGGGCTTGCCGCCCACATCTGGCTTGAAGTAGCCCCCGGCGTTCAGGTCGGTATTGCGCAGGAACTCGTAGACATCGCCATGGAAGCGGTTGGTTCCATATTTGGTGGCCACGTTGATGGTGGCGCCGCCGGCGCGGCCGAACTCGGCGCTGGTGTTGTTGGTGACCACGCTGAACTCGGCAACGGCGTCAGGCGAGAGCTGCACCACTTGGTTCGAGAAGCCCTGGTTCGAGGTCCCGTAAAAGTTGTTATCGGTGCCATCGAGAAGATAGTTGGTGTAAACGCTGCGCAGGCCATTGACAATGAACGAGCCTTCGCGGCTGCCGTAGCTCTCCGTGGTCTGGTTGCTCGGGCTGGGGACGACGCCGCTCGACAGCGCCACCAACTGTGAGTATTCGCGGCCGTTGAGGGGCAGTTCGGCAATTTCCCGCTCGCTGACCACCTGGCCGTGCTCGCTGGATTCGGTCTCCAACTGGGTGGCTTCGGCGGTGGCTGTCACCGTGGAAGCTACCGTAGCCACCTGGAGTTGCACATCCACGCGCTGGCGCGCGCCAACCGTCAGTTGGAAGTTGGCAACGGAGGGACGAAAACCCTGTGCCTTCACTTCCAGCCGGTAGGAGCCAATAGCGATCTCGACGAACCGGAACTCTCCCCGCGCGTCGGTGGTGGCCGTGCTCTGGGCATCGGTGGCCGTGTTATGCAGCGTTACCTGGCCCTGTGGAATGACCGCTCCACTGGAATCGGTCACGGTTCCCAACACGGTTGCAGCATCGAATTGCGCCCTGGCGCCGGCGGCAAAGACGAGAAGAAGAACGAACACTGCTAAGCGACGCATGAATCCCCCGGTAGCCAAGATTTTCACGGAGGGTCCGGGCGCTGCCGGCAGGGCTCTGGATTCGTGGTATGGACTCGAGCCGGGCAAGCAGTTCGACACCGTGTCCCGGTGTGAGCATGGCTGTTCTTACGATCAAACTACCGTGCGGGGATCAACTGTCAATGAATTTATAGAATTATCGTTGGCGAAGTTGGGGAGTTGTGAGATAAATCACCAAAACCCGCGGCATGCAACGGGATGTCGCCGTCTCGCGCGGAGGACTCCCACCGGCTGGATGCAGTTTTCCGAAGAGCGGATTACGATGATGCGGTCAACCGGCCAGAACCTGGAGACTCCGGAATCGCGCTGAAAGGGAAGACATTCGAGGAGCAATCCTCCATTCGGGAGGCAAAGCCGATGATTGTCGATGGACTGCCATGCTTTTGCGGTCGTTTGAAGCCCGCGGCATCTGCAAATCCGAAGCGTCAAATCCTGCCGTGGGTTTTGGGTTCCAAAGTGACCAAGGTTTTACGTCTTCACAGGAGTTTTCCCTTCGGCATTGCGTTATGCCGATAGATTCCTTTTGGGGGGTCGATGAAGACCGGAAGAATTGTTTTGACCGCAGTTTCGCTGCTATGTGGTACTGCTGGGATTGCAGGCTGCGGCGGCGGGGCCGGCTCGTCCCTTCTTCCCCCTTCGAGCAGCACGACCACGTACACGGTCACCTACAGCGGCAACGGAGCGACAGGGGGCGCTGTCCCTGTCGATAGCGGCAAGTACGCGGCCGGGTCAACGGTCACTGTGCTGGGCAACTCCGGCAGCTTGGTCAACACAGGATATACGTTCTCCGGCTGGAACACGGCGGCGAATGGTTCGGGCACGGCCTACGCAGTGGGCGCGACCTTCGCAATGGGCGGCGGCAACGTTGTGCTCTATGCCCAGTGGACGCAGGTTCCCACGTACACGGTCACCTACAGCGCCAACGGAGCGACAGGGGGCGCTGTCCCTGTCGATGGCGGCAAGTACGCGGCTGGGTCAACGGTCACTGTGCTGGGCAACTCCGGCAATCTGGTCAACACAGGATATACGTTTTCCGGCTGGAACACGGCGGCGAATGGTTCGGGCACGGCCTACGCAGTGGGCGCGACCTTCGCAATGGGCGGCGGCAACGTGGTGCTCTATGCACAGTGGGCCGCATCCGGTGCAACATTTACTGTGACCTACGCAGGCAATGGCAACACCAGCGGTTTCGGACTGCCCGATCCCAATCAGTACCCGGCGGGGTCAAGCGTAACGGTACTCGGTAACCTTGGATTCTTCTTTAGGCCGGGCTACTCATTTGCGGGATGGAATACCTCCGCCGATGGGTCGGGAACAGACCTCGCCATTGGCGAGACCTTCACCATGGGCAATAGCAATGTGACTCTTTACGCGCGATGGAATGCGACAGACTGGCCGCCCGTGTCGATCTGGGGTGGAGCGCGCGAGGCGATCACCCTGAAACCCGACGGCTCGGTCTGGACATGGGGCCTGAACGCGCATGGGCAGTTGGGGAATGGGACAACTACGGACGCCTCCACGCCGGTGCAGGTTCTGGGGCCGGGGGGAACGGGCCATCTGAGCGGGATCGTCGCCGTGATGGGCGGCGAGCAGCACAACATTGCGCTGAAGTCGGACGGCACTGTGTGGACGTGGGGCAGTAACAAGGAGGATCAACTCGGTGACGGCAACGCGATCGACAGTTCCACACCGGTCCAGGTGAGTGGCTTGACCTCTGTCGTGAAGCTGGCCGGGCGCGGATACCATTCCGTTGCCGTCAAGTCCGACGGGACTCTGTGGGCCTGGGGCTGGGATGAATACGGGGCTCTCGGCAACGGCGTTGCGGACACCAATTACGACTACCCGGTTCCGGTTGAGGTTCAGGGAGTGAGCAACCCCATCATGGTCACCACCGGATTCATGTTCAGCGTGGCGCTGATGCAGGATCATACGCTGATGGCGTGGGGAAACAACACAGAAGGCGAGATTGGCGACGGGACGACGACCGACCGGCTCACACCGGTCCCGGTGCCGGGCATCGATCAAGTGGTGTGGGTCTCAGCGGGATGGACGCACGTGGTAGCGATTCGCGCCGACGGCACGGTGTGGACATGGGGAGCGAACAACTGGCAGGGCGCTTTCGATTGCGAAGACACGGACGACAATAACAACCTTGGATTCTTTTGTGGATACGGCATGCTGGGCGACGGCACTGAGAACAACCACTACACGCCGGAACAGGTCTCGGGGCTGAGCGGGGCGATCATGGCGCTCGGTGGCGATGCTTCGACATCGGTGCTTCTCAAGGATGGGACCGTCTGGACCTTCGGCTCCAACGGCGCCGGGCAACTCGGCGTCCCCGGCATCTACCAGAGCCTGGTTCCGGTGAAGGTGCAGGGACTATGCAGCGCGGTGTACATCATGACGCGCGACTTCCACAACGAGGCTCTATGCACCGATGGGACTTTGTGGTCGTGGGGTTCGGGAGATAACGGCGAACTGGGCGACGGGACAGTGAATAACAGCGCGGTCCCTGTCCAAGTCTCGGCTTTTTGACGATCCGAATTCGGGACCGATGGCGCTTCCTTGTATCGAAGAATCAGGATGCTGCGGGCCACGATCCTCAGACGCCGGCAAATCCTCTCTGCCCTCTAAAGACAGGTCCCACGGTGCTCGACGCCCAAAAAAGCGGGTGGCACACCGCGAGATCGCGAAAAACTAGGCGCCACAGGTCCTTGTTTTTTGGGACCTGGGATAGCACAAATCCCTCCCGGCCACGGATTGTTCCAGAAACACGCCGCAGGTCTTTGGGCACCTAGCGGCCCTCTGAACGCCGCAACAGTTAAGATGCGGCGCGCAGGGGGCTGCTCAGTAGGTTAGCGGGCGCGGCTGGCCTTGCGTGCGGTCTCGAACTCGTTGCCAGGCAGCCACTCGACAGGCTTATCCTGCGCGCTGGCCAGCCACCCCAGCACAAAACCGAAGCGTGCCAGCTTGGCGTTGCCGCGAAAATCCCAATCCGCGCGGTACTCGTCGGAGGGCTGATGGTAGTGGTGCGTCACGTAATCCAGCGCCTGTTCCTTGCCCCACTCGGCGGTGCGCCCCTCGAACAGGATGCCCTGATCGATGGAGAAGGCGGGAATCCCGACGCGGGAGAGCGAGAAGTGGTCGGAACGGTAGGCGTGGCCGGCCGAGGGCACGGGATCGGGCGAAAGAGTCAGGTTGAAATCCTTGGCGGTGGCTTGAATCCGGGGCCAGAAGTCCAACTGGTCGGCCCAGCCCAGGCTTGCCGAGGTGGGAATGCCGATGGGCAGCAACATGTCGTAGTTGATGTCGAGGGAGATCTGCCCGGCAGGCACGGGCGGATGAAGTCCCAGGTACTCCGAGCCCAGAAGGCCCTGCTCTTCCGCAGTGACCGAGGAGAAGTAGACGGCGTGAGGCGGGCGCACGGCGGATTGGCCGTAGGCGCGGGCCAGCTCAAGCAGGATGCCGCATCCTGTGCCGTTGTCGGCTGCGCCGTTGTAGATGCCGTCTCCCTTGGCGTCGGGGTCGATCCCCAGGTGGTCGTAGTGGGCGGTGTAAAGGACGGCTTGATTCGCGGCGCTCACGCCG
>Ga0181520_10006486_pt1 | contig 17864 bp, 23 predicted proteins | sample PEATcosm2014_Bin_29_FD_132451 | JGI IMG/M metagenome (GOLD analysis project Ga0181520, IMG submission 132451) | Peatland microbial communities from MTU Mesocosm Facility, Houghton, MI, USA - PEATcosm2014_Bin02_30_metaG | ecosystem: Environmental > Terrestrial > Soil > Wetlands > Peat | place... | reverse complement strand
CTCACTATTTATTTGAAATCCCATCGGTAACGTCGCAGGGAGGAATCGGTGATTATCGACCGGCACACCCCAGAGTATGACATTCAACCCACCAGCGACAACGCCGTCAGTGGTGATTCTAAGGGTTAGTTCAGCATCTGTAGGCCAGATTGCATCAAAGTTCTCAATCGCGTAAACGCAACCGGCGAGATCCGCTTGGCTTGCATTGAAGAGCGGGAGAATGATGTCTACCGGGAACAAGGCATTGAGTTGTACCGCAGTGAGTGACGGAGGACCTGGGTAGTAGGTCGTGTCAGACACAGGCTGCGTTGGGAGGTTTCCAGCGACTCCAGCAACCATAGCTGCTCCGCTAGCAGTCACAGTGCCGAACGCACTGTTTGTATTGACTGAGAACGACGGCGTCTCTGTGGAGTAAGCCAAGGTCTGCACAACGAACTCTGCACCTAGGGAGTTTACTTTATACAGCTTGGTGAACGCGGCGTTTTGGGATAGTTCCAAAACTATACCTTGTGCCACTAAAGTAAGATTAGGTGTAAACCTAGAGTTCATAATTACTCTGTAGGTGACCCCGGCGATTACAATGTTGATGATGTCCCCAGGAGTCGGAAATGGGCCGCCTTGGAACACTCCACCTACGGTAGCGTAGGCATAGGATGAGGATGCTCCAGCACCTTCATATGACCCAGGTCCCATAACGATATTGAAGCCCATAACTCCCGGTGCAAAGTTGCCGCCAGTGGGCAGGCCATATGGAGGAGCAGGAGCTGGGGGTGCAGGTGTCGGGGGAACCGTTACCACGTTGGTGTCAAGGGTTAACGCACCATTCCGGGCCAGTAAACGTCCTGTAGCAGTCGTTCCTGTGTCCACAGTGATTGACGTTAGGGCAAGAATGGTGCCTTCGAAAGTAGAACCTACGCCGAGTGTGGCGGAACTTCCGACCTGCCAAAATATATTGTATGCGTTCGCGCCATTCTCCAACAACACAACACTGCCCGTCGCAGTTGTGAGTGCGGTCGGAACTTGGAAGATCCAATAGCTATTTGGGTTGCCCCCACCATTCAGCGTGACAGTCCCGGTGATCCCTAACGAGGTTGCAGCAGCGTAGAGACCTGGGGCTATGATCGTACCACCAATGTCTGCGGGTATAGCGATAGCTCCAGCACGGCCAGCAGCGTTGTTATACGCCGTTGTGTTGTCATTCTGGGCTGTCACTGCGGCAGGGTTATCGACGTTCGTAGCGCCAGTAACTGTAGGTGCGCCAACGATAGCAGAACCAGGAGTGAGTCCTAGATCCCCATTTAAAACTGTCGTACCCGTGTTGGTTACGGTAGATCCGGCCAAGCCTGCGTAAGCTGCTGCTGTTGCAAGAGGTACAGGGGTCGGCCCAACAGGAGGAATCACTGGTGCAACGACAGGAGGCACAACTTCCCAATTACTTACCGTGTATGAGATGTGTGTGATCTTGTAGTTGAGCCCAAGCGGCTTAACACCCTGTATGTTGGTGGAGGGTTGAGCAACCGTAGCAGGAACTACTCCAGGCGCATACTCGAGGGGAGCCCATGAGTTGTAGCATAGAGCCTGGAAGTTGCCCTGTTTAGCCTGTATGACCTTTGTCATTTTATGCTCCGCCTGAAGCGATTATCCCGCGCCATGACTCAACACCAGTAGCAATACGGATCTTGGCTTCGTGTACAATGCTTTCAGTGTTTTGATCTATGAAGGTCCGTTGACGATTCTCACGTATATTTGCGAAAATAGTATGTGAGTTGGCAAGTGAACCCTTCTTCGTGATCAACCACCATGGATAAGGCCCTGGACCTTCGTTCGGGACGAGGTAAGGGACCTCATAAGGCTCAATTTTGCTACGTTGTTGTGCAGCAATGTTGATCCTATTTTGATTGGTCTCGGGGTAAAGATTCGTTTGAAGAACTTCCGTAACTTGTTGGTGATACCCAGGGGCATAGACAACAGTCTTTGGAATGTACTGAATGAGTTTTCCACGATCATCCCTCGTAAGCATCATTGCTGTCTTCGCTGCCTGGAGTGATTCAGGAGTGAAGGCGACATTGCCGAGGAAGTTGCTCTGGACAACTCCAGGGAGGCCAGGGAGAGGATGGAACGAAGAGATTAAGGGATGACCATCATCGACGTTGTAGCCGCCTTCTGCGTAAGACAGGAACGAAGAGTTGAAGGCGATCCAGAACAGATACTCCATAGTCTCATCGACTGAACGTCTGAGCATACGGGGCATGAGGTTGAAGATGTTCTTAGGATCTTCGCGCTCTGCTCTACGGGTGATCTCATAACGAAGGCCGTAGTCGGTGAAGACATACTGCATCGTGAATCCAGGAGCAGCCATGTCCAACTCTGGGACAGCGCCTTCTTGGACTGGGGAGAGGAGGCCCAAAGGAATGATGGAGTGGTTTTGGAAGAAGGCACGTTTAGAATCATCTTCCATGATGTTGAAGATTTCTCTCCAGAAGTTAGGATTCTCCAAACCTTCTTTGACGTAAACCTTTTGAAGAAGTTTTGTGGCAGCCTCTTTGAAGGTGTTGGTAAAACCAATGGAACTAGGCATGTTATCCCCCCTGTACTATCGCGAGAGCTGCAGCATTGAACACGACCCGGACCCTGGCCGAGAGGAGCCCCGTCGGATTCGTAGAGTACGAACCCCCGAACATACCGACAAGAGCACTATTGACCGTGTTGTCTATGTCCTGAACAACTGCAACAAGGTTCGTAGAAGTGGGATCGAAGACGTAGAATCCGGTAACTGGGTCTATGTTGATACCGACTGGGGTACCGTAAGTCGCTTGACTCGTTCCGCCTTGTTGCCATCCCGTAGTCGGTAGGAGGTTGCCCACAACCAGCGCCGGAGGACCAAGAGTGAGCACTGGAACGTATCCCGGTTGCGGAGGAGTGAGAGAAGATCCGACTTGGGTCTCACCAAACACTGACCAGGGGTATTGTTTGCCAATCGCCGGGTTTCCTGCCCATCCTTCATCAGAACCAGCTTGTGCTATACCGACAATCCCTGCAGCCAAGTTCACTGGAGCAGGTACGATAGAGTTAAGAGGTCCTAGAGCAGATCCACCAACGAGAGTTGCATCAGAGGCAGCCACTTCGCCTGTCACTGAAGTGGTAGCGATTGTGATAGTGATAGCGTTACCTGCGACGCCGCCCGTATTTGCTCTTATGATTACAAGGTTACCGTCGAGGTAGGCGGTTACGAGATTTGTGGCAGTGAAGAAGTTGATACTGGCAACAAGGGCTTGAAGGGCTTGGAAGGTGTTCAAGAAGCCTGTTAGGACGATAGGTCCTGTGCCGTTGATATTGTAGGTGATCGTGTCCCCGGCTACAAACTTACCCCCAAGGAGGTAGAAACCCTTAGCGAAGGTGCCGGTAGCGAAGTAAACAATGTCTCCGGTGTGGATGTGTGCGGCATAAGGCAAGAAGATAGGAGTAGGTGAAATTGCCGATGCTGGCATCGTGACAACTGGCTGATAAATCGGTACAGATGTTGCCATGAAAAAAATACCCCCACACTAGTTAATGCAAGGGTACCTCTTAATTGTAATGATGTCAATGAATTGTATTTCAGGGATCTTTTGATTGTGAGTGCTCCACTGATGTAACGACTGATCCTTCACTTACAAGCTTACCTATCGAATCCTCAAAACTCTGTTGAATCCCATGGCCATGTGCGTTCATGTACCCTTCAGCAGCTCTGCTACGATAAAGTATGTCTGAAACAGCAGGAGTGATTTTGACTAGGACCAAGTCCCCCATCTGAACAACTTCTTCGCCAGCGATTTCTTTTTTATCAAGAGCTAAGGAGCAGTCTTCCCGAAGTTCACTAGGATCTACGAGGATATATTCCTTCGTTCTTAACTTAGCTCTCATATGCCGATCATACTTAGGCCAAGCGTAGGTCCAACCCTTCTCGGGTTCTCTCATGTACAGTTCAGGTCTGTCAAAAACAGTTTGCATACGTCTGGGCATGTTCTCATGGGTTATTGCTCTATCTGGGAACATGGCCTTAAGGGTCTCATCCACTGTTCTCGGGGGATTCGAAGGTCCTGCATTCGGACTCAGCAGTTTCGGAACTTCATCTCTAGCCATTATTCGTTATCTCCAATCATCTCTTGCACTTCTTTTTTAGAGAAAGCATTTTTACCGTCAGATCCCATCATAGAAGCTGCAAGTTCAGCTACTGCTCTCCGTGCTTCTCTTTCTTCCTGGGTAAGTTTATGTTTGGCAGGAGCTGTTGAATCTCTACCAAACGACGCATTGTTCCCAGTTGAGTAGACCGGAGGTTCATTGCCGCGAGTGCTCTTAGTCTTGATAGCAACCACTCCTTCGGCATTCTCATAAGCCTTCTGAATAGCGTATGATAATCCCTTGGGGTCAAACGAGGCGAGCACTTCATCCGGCGTCTCAGCGATAGTTTTGTCAAACTCTTTCCTGACAGAAGATATCATCGGAGTATCGTCTAGGAACCTTGCGATTTGCTGACGTGCCGACTGAACGATGACAGGCTTGTATTGGGACTGAGCAACCTGGCTAGCATACCCGGCAGCCTCTTCTGCAGCTGAAGCGATGATGTCTTCCAAGGCCATGCCCTGTTCCATACTTGCCTTGATACGCTGCTTCAGAGGTATAGGCATGTCAGGCTTGGGCGGATGCACAGACTGGCTGGTGAGTGAACCTACTCTTTGGCTCTTCAGCTCATTGAGTTGTTCCTTCAGCTCCTTCAGCTCACGTTCTTGTTGAGCCCACTTTTCTTTAGCTTGTTTTTTCTCATCAATATCTTCCTGTTCTTCATCAGTGTGCTCCACAGCTGGCTCTTCGAACAGGTCATCGATGTTGAGATCCTCATCATCGTCCAAAAGTCCTGGCATGTCATTCTCCTAACCACTCGGGTAAGTCTACGTTGTGTTTTTTGTACTGCGCTTGAAGGGCTTCGAGTATCGTCTGTCTGGTAAGAATGTAACCATATCTCTCGTTCTCGGGCAACCCCTTATTTACAAGTAGCGCCTTCTTCATACGTTCAAGAGAATCTTTGAACATCCTACGAACAAATACCTCCCAGATCCGTGATTCTAGGAGGTATTGGATCCTATCAGACTCCTCAGTCTCCTGATTCTTCTTCATCGCTAACTGGCTGTCCGTTAGGGCCATTTGGTTTCACTGCCTCTACTCCAGCATGCTCAATGATATGGGCTGCCATTTGTTCTTTCTGTTGCTTCTGTTGTTCTATCTGCTGCATCTGTTGTTTCTGCTGTGCTTGTTCTGTCGTTCCGATGAACCCGGTTACATCTGGGTAGTCAAAGGTTTCAAACAGGTTTCTAGTAAGATTATATACATGAGAGATATCACCAGAAACCAGAGGGTTCTGCATGCCCATCTGATATAGAGCCATTGCATCTTGTCTTCTATTCTCCTTGTCTAATGGACCTCCTTGTCCGTTTATGCCTAGAATGTACGGTTGAGCCAAGACTTCCCGTGGAACTACGACTTGAACGTGCCCTTGAGAAGAGGATTGGAGCATCTGCATCTGATCTTTGCCGTATTTGACATATAAGAGATGGGTAAACTTGAAAGACTGCTTCATCCAGTCCCTAATACGAACAATCATGCGGTTGGTCTGCATGCCTTGGAGAGCTGCTGCCTGTTGCGCGGCACGAGCTGACTGCTTACCGCCCGTGCCTCCAGATGCAGGAGGGCTGCCGGGAGCCTGGGGAGCGCCAATACTACGATCTGCCAAGCTAACCAGAGCCTGCTCCTCCATCATGAGCCCTTGAGGAGGATCTCCTAATTTAAGGAAAGTCAAATCATCAGGACTGTCTACCTCCTGTATAACGCCCGGACCCATTCTCCTCTCCTCCATCTCCCCTCGGTTCTTCCATCCGGGACCGGCGAGAATAGTGGGGTTGCCAGCCCAGTCCATCCAATCAAGACGGCAGTTCCTCTGAGCCGTGGCTTCCTCTTGCACATCTCCCACAACGTCCGGCACGGAGAACCCGTAGAACCTGTTCGGACGGGGCATAACGCTGATAGGGAAGTAAGGACGGCCTCCTTCATACTCGTAAGGAGCGTAACCGGCCATTATTTGAGAGGTGTCATGAATCCAGACGAATGTATCCTGGAATCCGTAACCAAAGTCATATTGGCGCGTGAGAACTTTCCATATCTCGAAAGGCCCTCTTGCGATTTTGATACCCTCTGGCTCAAGAAGAGAGTAATCCCCAATAGAAATCTTGCCCCCAATAGTGTAAGTGACATTGCCTTGCCTATCATATGGCTGCTCATCCTGTCCAGCTTGAGTAAAAGTGAGGATCTTCTCGACTGCTTCCTTCTTGAACGTGCCTGCATCAACCATAGCCCACAGGTCCTGCTCATCCATCCATATCTTACGGGCTACACCTTGGGCTACTTCGATAGAAGGAGCATAATTAGGCAGAAGAATAAAATCGCGAAGCTCGACAGCATTGTATCGAACAGCATCCCACTCGACCTTTCTAACTGTCTGCATCTGTTTCTTAATAATCGCTTGCCCGTATTCATCCTCAGTGGGGTTGCCGTCCTTATCCATGACAGGCCCATCAACCATCTGTGCAGAGTCTACTATCTTCTTCTCCCACAGAATTTCAAGTATCGCAGTACCATCTCTGGCTGCGAGCTGAATGCAGGTGTCTTGAGCGTGGTACCAGCCGTTTACGTCGTACTCTGAGTTGTAGAACTGCTCAACAAGGTGCGAATACTGTGTTGAGACTGCGTCTGAACCTTGTACAGACAAGGGACGAGTCACCAGAGTAGAACCAGAGAGTCTGGAGGTCATCTCGCTTACTGCTTGGAAAACAATCGGAACGACGATATCGGCGCAATTTTCCCATGGTGGGTTGGCACGTTCGCCCTGCATCTCATAGAGGGCGTTGCCGTAGTTCAAAGACTCTTCCAGACCACCTCGGTTGCCGAGGTTCATGTCGATCAGTTGATAAATCGACTGACCCATTGAAACCCACTGGTCCTCGTTGAGTTTCTTGATGGGACGCATGTTGAGAGCATCCGGCTGATGCTGAGTGCTCGTCTTACCCTTCATGATACTCCCTAATAATTATAGTGCTCTTCGATGGTTACAATACCGGATCCGCCTCCACCACCTACGTTACCGCCTGTGCCTGCCGTACCTGCGGTACCTCCAGCTCCCACAGTATAAGCATACGTGGCAGAAGGAGCATCAATGAGAGCAACGATACAGGCTCCAGAGCCTCCTCCAGAAGAAGAGTTTGGAATGGCACTATCATAACCGCCGCCTCCGCCGCTTCCAGAGTTCGTTGTACCCGCTCCACCAGATCCGTTTACTCCACCACCAGCACCGCCTCCGTTGCCTCCAAGGCATGAGTTTCCGCCACCGCCACCAAAGTTTGTTGCACTGCCTTCACCGTGGCCTCCAGTGACAGCATACAGCACGAGAGGACCGGCTGCTACCGTTGCAGTCCCTCCGTTACCTCCATAAGCAGCGTTAGGACCAGTGACTCCTACACCGCCTCCGGCTGTTATCAGGGAAGTTCCAAAAGTTGAGGAAGCGCCGTTACCACCTGCGCCTGCTCCAGTGCCAACACCTGCTGCTCCGCCTCCTCCGCCTACCACGAAGACACGAAGCCATATCACGCCTGCTGGAGTGGTATACGTTCCACTGCCGGACATGAACCTCTGCACGGTAGGAGCAGTCATTGTGACTGAATCGGCAATGGTAGGATTAGCTGCCGTACCCCCTATAGTTATCCCGCCTCCCCCAGACGCGACAGATTGAACGCAGTTTGTATTTGATGTTAGGGCGCTTGAAGCGTTAGTTCCAACGCATTGTGAAGCTGAGAGACCGGAGATAACAGGGTTAGAGGGAAGCGATATCGTGCTTACGTTACCGACACTCGTAGATACGTTAACCTGATTGGTGGTACCTATCGTAGTAGCTAGGGGTATACCAAGGTATGTGATTAAGGCTCCAGAAGCCATTGTATTCCCAGGAGATCCAGACGTTATGGAGGATACCTGATACGTGAATGAGTTAGCATTCACTATAGAAGACGTGAGATACCCGGAAATATCATGAGTTCCATCCGCTATTTCTATCGGAATGTTCGCCGATATGGTATTGAAGATATGAGTAGACACAGACACTGTAGAATTTATAGCCGGAATTGTGAAACTACTGCTCGTAGTATCAACAGATGTAGAACCGAAAGGAAGAACAGCAGTAACGGCAGAAGCCGAAATAGGCAAAGATATTGCGAGAATAGACATCGTTAAGACTCTTAGTAACTTTTTCATGCTATCTCCTAGTAGTTATAGTGTTCTTCTACAGAAACCACTCCAGATCCGCCTGCTCCGCCTGCTGCGCCGCCAGTACCTGCCGTGCCTCCGGTGCCTGCTGCGCCGACTGCGTAGGCATAAGTAGCTGCAGGAGCATCAATAATCGCTTCCACGCATGCTCCAGCTCCGCCGCCCATGCCGGAGATCGCAGTCAAGTAGTTGCTACCACTTCCTCCGCCCCCGGTGTTGGTTACTCCAGCTCCGCCTGCAGTGGGATACGTGTTTAATGCCTCTCCAGAGCCTCCACGGCATCCTACTCCGCCCTTGCCTGGGTTGGTTGAACCTATGCCTGACAAGTTCCAACCTGCGCCACCTTGGCCTCCACTGATTGATAGGATGATGAGAGGTCCTGCCGCGACAGTTGGTGCTCCGCCTGCTCCTCCGGTAGTGCCTGCAGCTATATCTGCCCCACCAACGCCTCCAGCAGCAGTAATCAACGCGGTGCCAAAGGTTGAGCTGCCGCCCGTGCCGCCAGTGCCGCCTGTGGTCGTTGTGCCTGATCCGCCGCCGCCACCACCAGCTCCTACGTCAAGTATTTTGATCCACTTAACATTCGCTGGGGTCGTGTATGTGCCCGTGCCGGAGGTGAATCGCTGCACGGTCGGAGCAGTTGTCAAAACAGTTCCGTTCGTGTCGTTCACTATGGGGTTGGCGGCTGTCCCTGTAATGGATATGTTGGTCCCTGCGGTCACAGTTTGAACACAATTTGTATTAGAAACTAGTACAAGTGTAGCACTACTTCCAACACAACTACTTGCCGTCAACCCATAGTCTGTTACGTTGCCAAACTCTGAGTTGTTTACAACAGCATCTGCAGATAGAGGTAAGAGACTCGCAAAAGCGAGAGTGCTAGATAATAAGATTGCTGAAGCCTTATTAACATACTTCATGATTAGAACCCAATGCACTGTACGTTATACTTGTACCCTTGTTGTGAGGCATCAAATATAACTACGGTAGTGGTACTCTCAGATACGATATCCGCACCTGAGTAGAGAGGAGTAGAATTGATGATAGTAGTTGTGCAGAACGGTGCGACCGTGTACGCTGCGCCGAATGTACCTGTGGCTTCCCAAGGAGTAGTCGCCGAAGCTGTCAACTGGAAGGTCTCAATATGGAGACCGCCAGCTCTCGTACCCGAGATGTAGGTCGTTGGGCAGAGTTCTCCACTGGAGACCATCTGTTTTGAAGCGTTTGATGCGGCACACTGACTGGCGGTCAGTCCATTATTGATTATGTTCCCTGCCGTAACCGTACCGGAGAAGGTGGGAGCTGCCACAGTGTTAACAATGGGGTTGGCCGTTGTGCCGGTGATCGTTATGTTGGTGCCGCCAGCTACAGACTGAACTACGCCCGTGCTACATGCCGAAGCAGTGACCGTCAGTAGACCGCCTACGCCGGTCTGAACACAGTCGCCTGCCGTAAGGCCGGTAGCTGTCAAAGATAAGCCAGTAACCGCTCCTGCCGTAGTGAACGCTCCGCCTGTGACCGTGCCCGTGAACGTAGGTGCTGCGACCGTAGTAATGTTAGGGGTCGTACCGCCACTCGACAAGATGTTGCCTGATCCAGTGACTGCCGTAACCGTTCCCGAACCGGTTCCACAGGCGAATCCTGTGGATATGAGATCGTCAGAAGCATCCGTAGAGACGCATTGGCTTGCAGTCAGTCCAGGCACGTTGATCGCATTGAAGACAGTGTAATCTGCTCCGATAGCGAGAGCTGGGGCCAAGCTGGAGAGAGCCAGCGAAGCGGATAGTGCCGTGATACCGAGAGTCTTAGCTGCCCGTACATGAAACATTGAAAGTTGCTCCTGTCTGACTTGCGTCGTAGATTACTGCTGTGGTTGTACTCTCAGATACGATGGTCCCTACTGTGGCGACCGGAGTAGCACTGAAGGCACTCGTCGTACAGAGGGGAGTGGTGTTGAACGGTGTGGCGAAGGTTACTGTAGCTTCCCATGGACTAGTAGCTGACGCGGTCACTTGGGCTACTTGCGTTACTGTAGCAGGAAAACCTGTCGCAACAATTTTTCCGTTAGTTCCTGCTGACAAACCCTGTCCGACTGATCCCGCAAGTGAACCTGCTGCTATGTAGCCGTAAACGCCTAAATCGCCCGCAGGATCAACTGCCATTTGAGAGTTGGTCCCGTTGCCGTCTGATAGGGTCCAGAGTTGCCCTTGAACACCGGATACGGCGTTTACGGGATTGTTTGCACTTAATATAGTAGCGAAGTCTCCGCCGATCCCCGTGCCGTTGGCTATCTCAATAGCTTGGGTCATGGTGTTGTTGTCGCCGTAGGTGCCAGGGTTACCTATCGTAGTAATACCTACGAGGTGTGCAGACTGTGGGTTACCGCTACCCGTTATGGTGCCGGTGAAGGTGGGGTCCTCAATCTCGTCAACAATGACCGCTCCGGTTGTAGGAGCTGCCGTGATATTGCCGGAAGGTCCAGCAGTGACTGAGGTCACTCCACCTGTAGCACATGGGGAACCTGTAGAGACGATCATTTCGCCTCCATTGGCTTCGAGACAATCCCCGCCTGCTCCGATAAGGTTGGTTGCTCCTAGGATGCTGCCCTGTATCGTCCCGGATGAGATAAGGCTCCCAACGCCTACTAGGCCAGAGAATATGGGATGCGAGGACAGAGATAGTTGAACCGCGCCTGTAGTCGGGGATGCAACTATGTTGGTGTCAATAGACGTGACTGAGGAGACCGCTCCTCCGCCACCGCCGCAAGGCGAACCAGTAGACTGTATTCCGCCGTGCCCGTCAGTTCCTGCCTCAAGGCAGTCTCCTGCACTCGCCTCAAGGGGAACACTATGAAAAACTCCCTGTATCCCAAGATTGCCGCTTGCATCCACTGCTAGCCTATTGGCTCCGCTGTGAATGCCGAAGATACTGTTACTTATAAATGCTGTCTGGGTACTTCCGTCAGAATCTATGTATATTGGATCTGCAAATATGTCTTGCCACGTAAAACTGTGTGACGCAGGGGTGTCAGTAACAACCCCCGTAAAAGTAGGATTTTCTACGATGTCGCCTATGACAGCTCCGGTGTTAGGAGAAAAGGTTTGATTTCCTGAAGGTCCTGCAGTGACTGAAGCTACTCCGCCGCCACCTCCGCCACAAGCTGATCCGGTAGTGGTGAGTAACCCTCCTACACCTGCTTGAACACAATCTCCGGGGGTTAATCCTGTTGCGGTCAAACTTGCTGCCGATACCGCTCCAGTGAAAGTAGGATCTTCGATCTCATCTACAATAACAGCCCCCGTATTAGGAGCTGCCGTTATATTTCCACTCGGGCCTGCGGTCACAGAGATAACTCCTCCGCCGCCGCCGCCACATGCAGATCCTGTGGCTATGATCTGTCCTTGCGTACCGACCTCAAGACAGCTACCAATGCTACTTAGCAGCCCATCAACGTACAAGTCCCCAGTGATAATATAGTTACCCTTCAATGAGATCACTTGATCCGGGGGGTAACTCGCCATAGCAGGCATGGCAAGAAGCAGAGCGCCTACGATAGCTGGGGCAATGTACTTGAGTTTCATTTCTTCTTCCCTTTTTTCATGGACTCTTTTTGCATCATCTTCTGCATCATGATCTTCTTGGTAGACATGCCACCACTGTGCTTATTCTTCTTCATTACATATCACCTTACTGAAGAGTGGCTTGAAGTGTGCAACCTTGATAATAATTACTTGGAGTGGGATTTGCAGAAGTTAGCGCGGCGTCGAACGTAGATCCGGCGGTAGGAATGTATGGACTAGATAATCTCGTAGATACGGTATTGATGTATGGGCCTCCGTGAGGACTAGTCGGAAGAACCAAAGTCCCGACAACTACCGCCGCGCCAGTTGGCTTGTATTCATGAAATGTTACAGTGCCGCCAGCAATGCCATTTGTTTCGGCAGTATAGGGATAACTTGGAATCGTTAAAAGGGCGGAATTATAAGGGACACACTGAATAGAGAATCCAGTTATACCTATAGTAGCGAATCCGGTAACATTAGCAGACGGATTAACTATAGCGCCGAGTAGGCTTAGGTTAGTTTGGATGGTATAGTTGAGAACTGTACCAACGGTATCAGGCGAGAAAGTAAAGGGGGTAGCTGAAGATATGAAGTACGGGTTTAAGTTAGTTGCCGTTATCGCGCCTGTGTTTGCTGAGTTGCCCGTTGTGGTGACGAATTGAGCAACAGGGACGTAAGAGCAAGAGATGTCTATGGCATCATCCCCTGATGTGTAGGCTGAGACAGTGACCGCAGTAGATGTGGCTCCTGATGGGAGCATGAAGTTCTGCTGGTATGCTCCAGAGATGGCAACACTCTGAGGATTTGCAAGAGGATTTGGCCCAACGGTTCTTGAGCTGTTGGCATACAGGAACTGTATCGTGCCAACTAAGTTGCCAGTCATTACAACGCTGCACTGGTTTTGCCCGGCAACATTCTGTAGCGTAAGGGTATTGCCCAAATATCCCAAACTCCCCGAGGTAGAGATTGGGGGAATCGACTGGGGTAGCGCGGCCAAGGGGGAGAGAGCCATTACAGCGGCGAGAGCTACAGACAACTTCTTCATTTCTTTTTTCCTTTGCCAGCTTCTGAGAGGGCTATCGCTATCGCTTGTGATCTGCTCTTGACCTTCGGACCCTTCTTGGACCCGGAGTGCAGCTCTCCGTGCTTAAATTTGTGCATCTCGTCGTGCATGCGGTCGGCTTTAGCCTTCTTCGAGGCTCCCGGTCCCAGTTTAGGCATGTTTCTTCTTCTTGCCTTTGCCTTCCATGTTAAAGGCCATAGCCTTACTAGCTCCGCCCTTCATGAATCCTACGGAAGGGTTACCCTTCGGGGGCATCTTTTTCTTCTTCTTAGGCATTACTTTTTGCCTTTCTTGGCGGAGTCCTTAAAGTGATGCTCTTTGTTGCCCTTGGTGCCTCGGATGTCCTTGAGGTCATCAACCTTGGGCAGTTTCTTCTTAGATTTCACTTCATGAACCCCTTATATGTGCAAAAGGTAACTAAAAAGACACCATCTCACTATAGTGTATCACGTTTTCCATTTCATGCCAAAATATCCTGCGGATTTAGAGGAGTCATTCTTTATCTTGTCTCCCCAGAAGTCCTTGCCAGGCTTGTCCAACTCAAACATCTCTATTTTGTCGGGTATTCTGGCACGAGCTGTATACGTTCGGCCCTCATGTTTGGCTAGGGAGTCTAAAATGTCTTCATGCACCAACTCATTAGAGCTGGAGAAGTTGTCAATCTGCTCTATGAGACTCTTTTGGTCGGGCAGAACGTACAATCTGCCGCTCCTTACCCTCGGTTCTAACATTTGGATACGCGTGGACTTGTTCACACCGCCTACTTTGTCTTCTTCTATGAGAACACTCAAGCCCTTTTCTCGTAGTGCTCGTTGAAGCATTGGTATCCACAGGCCGTAACCGCCTACGTTCTCAATTATGAGTTTCTGCGGAGAGTAGAACTGCACCTGAGAGCATATCCTGTCAAGAATACCCGTCGTTGAGTCCTTCCAACCTTGAGCCACCAGCACCCACCATCTGTCTGCGAAGTCCGTGCCTACTACTGTGAGACCATGAAAGTCGCTTTTACGGGTCGGGTTCATGCCTGCCGGGTCCCAAGCCATTGTAATGTTGACTGGGTACTGCTCACCTGTGTTCAGTCGCACAATGTTAATGTGATTGATCTTGTAAAGACTGAAGGCCATGATGTTTACATTTGAGATATCAAACACTCTGTCTTCATCTGCGACAGGCTTGTTCTCGTAGTTGGCCGCAAAGTACCTCGCCTTGCCTGGCCGGTTACGGATACTCTCAAGGAACTCATGCGTCTGCCACGCTGGGAAGAACAGACCTTGTGGTCCGTCCCAGCACGAACGAATGAACTTCTTATACTGAGGAGGTTTGCCCTCCCTGACGCGCTTCTCGTCTTCTTTGATGATGCGCCCAAAGGCGTCGTCTACGTGCCATCTCGTGCCTGTGACAATGATCGTGCCTCTAGGGTCTAGCATGGACCGGAGCGTGTCGAGGTAGTCTGCCGTCTGGTCACGCTGCTCCTGGGTCACGACGTTCTTCTCGTTTACGAGATCATCGGCAATGATGAAGTCATAGTGGGTCGAAGTTAAGTCGGAGCCAAGGGACCCTGTATCGACCGTAGGCTCAATTAAGGAAGTATTTGTACGTTTGGCGACGGTGATTTGGGAGTCAGACCAGACCGCTTCGCGGAAGTCCGGCTTCCACCCGTAACCGTACTTCTCAAGGAACTCAGCGTTGTGTGAGAGGTGGTGCTTGATGACTCGAAGACGGCCTACTGAGACTTTCTGTTTATGAGTCACCCATAGTATTCTCACATTCGGGTTCTCTTTGATTACTCCGATACAAGCACCAATGAGTATGGATGACTTGAACGTGCCACGAGGCATGAGCATCATAAAGAGTTTCTGTAACTCACTGTGGAACTGGAAGTCGCCAATGGCTTCTTCGATGAAGGCACAGGGCTCCTGGTGAGTCTCTTCTTGCAGACCTATCCCCGAGGAGGCGGTCTCGTCAGACATATTGAGGTAGTCCGTACAAAGGGAAAAGAGCCACCTTGATTCAGGAGGCCCTTCTGTTTGCTCTACCCCTTCGTTCTCAGTATCCCAATCTTCCGTTATACCGAGAAGCTCCTTATAGTCCACTTATTCAATGCCTTCTGCTTCCAACCTCGCAACCCATGAAACGGCGATAGCTGCAATCTGTACGAGTTCTTCTTTGAGGTTACTCTCGTCTAGTTCTTGTATGGCCCTTGCGACTTCACCCACTTCTTCAGTGAGCATAGCCAGTCGCACAATCAGGGGGCATTCTTTGTCGTAGGCGATGTAGGTGAACTTGCCTTCTTTTTGCAGGTTCAACTGCCTACGAATCTCTTTGTTAACCAAGGCTTCTGCTGTACCTTGGTGGTAAAAGTAGTCCTTATTAGAGTCCAACACTACAACCCCCTATGTAAGTTCATAGTTATAAAGCTTCTAACTCGTGGTATCAAGTTCCAAAGTTGATCTCCGGGACAGGCAGTTGCGTATGGTGCAGTGTCAGTTGGATAAAATAGCGATGCAACGTCCCTGTGTCCGATGGTTCTGGCGATGGAGGGTATGTGTATATGAGACAGGACGGCAAGTCTATTGAGGGCGTCGAGCTGGTCATTAGTTGGTCTGCCAGTGTATCCAGAGTCGCCTGACTCGAAATTGCCGACAACGCAGACCGCAACGCTCTGCTGATTTCTGCCGTAGCTGGCTGCGGAGACCCACTCAATCGGACGGCCTTGGAAAATTGTTCCTTGGGCGCTGATAACCCAATTGTACGCGATAAACGCCATGCCTTTTGCACGGTGTTCGGTATCAATATCAAGAGGAGTCTGATTGACCGAACCAGCCGAGTGATGAATGATGAAGTCGGTGATATCCGATATTTGTCGGGTTGCATAGTTATCCCCCGGAGTTGGGTAAGCAGGAGTAGGGGCTATCGCCCCGTATAGGTCAGGAGTTTGCATAATGACCTCGGTTAGACTCGCGAAGAGATGAGGCTCTTAGAAAGATCAACAAGAAACTCGCTTGGGAAAACTAAGTTTTTGCTCTTGTCGTAGTCCAGTACGAAGTTTCTCATTTCTGCCGTGTTTTCGTATTGGTACCCATCCACGAAGAAAGATGACACACCTACTGAGGACATCAAGTGGCCCTGACGCCGGAGAGCTAAGGCTATAGCGCAACCGCTGGCGGTAACTTGCTGTCCTCCGTCGATGTCTTCTTGAGTAACTTGGATATTCAGCATACTCATGATTCTGCTCCTTACGCTGCAGGGGTTTCTGGAACTGGGGCTTTCGGAACGAGGGCTATGGTTACTTCAACAGTCCCCATGGTGATCGTGTAGGGAAGTGACTGGACCGCGAAGAGCTTGAGGACGAGGAGGAACTTCTGTAGGTTGTTCATGATATTCTGCTTTCTTATGACACTTGTGTGATGGTTAGGGACGTGTTGCCGGACGTGAGTGTGATGGGGAACACTACTGCATCGAAGGCTATCTCTTCGACCAGGTCCAAGATCTTGCCCGTAGTGAGTACATCATGGATGGAAGTGTACGCGATAGTGGCTTCGTATACGTGCTGGCCTGCATGAAACGTGAAGCTGCCCTTACGCCCTAGGAAGAATGCGATGACGTAGAGCTCCATTTTTTGGAAAAAGTTCATGGTAGTTCTCCATTTATGTGAGTGGGATTAGGTGAATCAGGGTCTGAAGGTTGGGTCTGTACGATGTGGATGATCTCACCGGCTAGGGATGAGGCGAGGGCTATCACAGCAATAATCTTCGTAGCGTCTGGACCCATGAGTTGATTGATCGACTGCGTGAAGGTCACATCTGAAGCGAGGACGGAGAGTCCTGCGATTCTTGTAAGTATGCCAACTACGTTGAGCTTACTCATTTTAGTTCTAACATACTGGTGTAGGTTCTGTTGAGGTACTTCTCTAAGATGTTGTTAGCCAGCTCCTGTATCCTGATGGAGATATTGGGAGTGGATAGAACGTCAAGAGCAAACTCTGCAGTGATCTTACTTCTCGCTTCTTCGTGGGTTAGTAGAGCAGACTCTTCCATTGTATTCCCCTTAGACCGGCAGCAGCATGGGTACGTTCTCTAGTTTGGCTATTATAGCATCCTCATGGAGTATCGCGATAGGCTGCTTCTCTCCCGCGAACCGGGGATCTCTTGGGTGGTCGTAGTCCACCAGGCGTTCGCTGTATCTCTCGAATAGGATGAGGTCCCCAGGGCTTATATCTAGCGCGGTCCACAGTGGACAGGCCAGCACGAAGCCCCATACTCTCGGCCACATGTCGTTCGTCGTGACGTACAGCCCCTCCTTCGTGAACCCGTTGGGGACGTATGGGCGTACCAAGACAGTGTTAGGGCGTATCCGCATGTATATGACCTTCGAGTAGCCCGGCAGGTCCTGAGCCACTAAGATCGACCCAAACCTAGGATACTTTTTTCTAAAGGAAACGAGGTCTGGCGACCGGGTTGGATGGTGGAAGATCATTTTTAGTTTCTTTCTTTGGGGCGTCTGGAGGTTTTTTCACCTGGGGGATCACCGGGTACTGACGTAGTTCTTTGGCGAGGTACTCGAGTCCGTAGGCGATCAGAGCTGTGAGTACTTCACTAGGTTGTACGCCGGAGACCTCGGCAATCTGGTAGGCCGGTATGAGGTAACGGTTAGGTAAGATCAGCCCAGTGGAGGAGTGGCCGTCCGGGTCCTCCTTGAGGCCCTCAAGTTTCGCTTTGTTGTATATGCGACGGGTCCTTGACTTTATCTTGGTGTGCAGCAGCTCCTGTAGGTACTGTGCAAACTTAGTCAGCTCCTGTGTGCCTAGCCCTGAACGTGCAGGGGATGCAAACAACTTAATAAGATAGCCCAGACCATCCGGCACAAGCTCTCGTCTCGCTGCTCTTCGTCTG
>Ga0181520_10006484_pt1 | contig 17865 bp, 13 predicted proteins | sample PEATcosm2014_Bin_29_FD_132451 | JGI IMG/M metagenome (GOLD analysis project Ga0181520, IMG submission 132451) | Peatland microbial communities from MTU Mesocosm Facility, Houghton, MI, USA - PEATcosm2014_Bin02_30_metaG | ecosystem: Environmental > Terrestrial > Soil > Wetlands > Peat | place... | reverse complement strand
TAGCCATCGGCGCCAATGCCGTGGTCTTCGGCATCCTCGATGCGCTGATTCTGCGCCCGCTGCGTGTGCCGGACGCTAAAAGTCTATATGGCACCCACTATGGCGATTATTCCGGCTTCCAGTCGTATCTCAATTACATCGATCTGCGCGACCGCAACCACAGCTTCGAAGATCTGGCCGCCTTCAACTTCGCCTTTGTCGGCATGGCCACTGGCGGCGATCCGACCGTTTCAATCGGCTTTGCCACCACTGGGAATTACTTCGACGTGTTGAGAGTCCAGCCCTACCTTGGGCGCTTCTTTCACGCTTCCGACGAGCACGGGCGAAACAGCGCGCCCTATGTGGTGCTGAGTTACGGCTGCTGGCATAGCCGTTTTCACGACGATCGCAACGTAGTGGGCCGTGTCATTCAGCTCGATAAGCATCCCTACACGATTCTCGGTGTGGCGCCCGAGGGTTTCCGCGGCACGGTGATCATTGCCGCGCCCGAATTCTTCATGCCGATTGTGAACCAGGAACAAATCGCCGGCGACCACATTTTGGACACGCGCGAGAATACGCATGGGGTCTTTGAGACCTTCGGGCATTTGAAGCCGGGTGTGACTCCGGCGCAGGCTATCGCCGACGTGAATGCAATTGGCGCCGGGTTGGAGAAGACCTATCCCAAACAGGTAATCCATAAACAATCTACTCTGGGCCGAGAGGGCTTGACGTCGTTTGGCGGCGCGGTGGAGGCCTTTGTGGCCGGACTGATGGTGCTGGCCGGTCTAATCCTGCTTGCCGCATGTACTAACCTGGGCAGCCTGTTTGCAGCTCATGCCGCGGACCGTTCTCGCGAAGTCGCGTTGCGTCTGGCGCTGGGGTCGAGCCGCACGCGCATTCTTCGCCAGCTCTTTACTGAAGCGATTCTGATTTCGCTTGCCGGAGGTGCGGTGGGGGTAGTGGGCAGTGTCGCTCTATTGCGCAAACTCTGCACGTGGGAGCCTTTTCCTGGAGCACCGATTCACCTCCCCTTGGCTCCGGACGCCCGCATCTTAGGAGTGGCCCTGCTGCTCGCGCTGGTCAGCGGATTCCTGTTCGGCATCGTTCCGGTGCGGCAAGTCCTGCGCGCCAACCCCTACGAGATTGTGAAAGCCGGATCGAACCTCCGTTTCGGACGCCGGGTCACGGTCCGCGATGTGCTGCTGGTGGTGCAGATTGCTATCTGTGCCGTGCTTGTAACTGCTTCGATGGTAGCTGTTCGCGGCTTGCTGCGCTCCATGAAGAGCAATGTGGGATTCGAGCCGAACAAGGCGATGCTGTTGAGCGCTAACCTGACCATGGCCGGCTACACAGGGGACAACCTGCCGGCCATGCAACGGCGCTTGATCGACGCCATGAAGACCATTCCCGGCGTTGAGGCCGTGGGACTGGTGAATAGCTACCCGCCGCTGGTGTTTGCCGCAGGCACACGGATCGATGCCTTCAAGGACGAGACTCGCGATCTGAAGCAGTCGAATATCTTTGCCAGTCCTTACAGCTACGCGGTGTCTCCGGGTTATTTCGAAGCGGCCGGCACGGGGCTGCTGGCGGGCAGAAGCATCACATGGCACGACGACAAAAACGCGCCCCCTGTGGCCGTAGTGAACCGCCATCTGGCCACCAGGATGTTCGGCTCGGTAACCGATGCAGTGGGCCGATTCTACCGCTTGCAGGATGGAACGCGCGTGCAGGTTGTGGGTGTGGTGGAAGACGGGAAGTACATGAGCCTGACCGAAGATCAGCAAGATGCTGTTTATCCTTCATTCCTGGCGACGCCTACCAGTCAGGCAGACGTGGTGGTACGTTCCAGCCGCGATCCGCAACAACTTGCCTCAGCCATGCGAGCCAAAGCCGGCGCACTGGACGCGGGCTTGCCCGTGGACATACAGACCTGGCACACAGCGCTGGATGTTGTGCTGTTTCCATCGCGTGTGGCGACCGGGGCGCTGGGCGTTCTGGGCCTGATGGGTGCGGTTCTGTCGATCACCGGCATCTTCGGCATGGCGGCCTTTTCAGTAAGCAAACGGCTGCGGGAACTGGGCATCCGCATGGCGCTCGGGGCGCAGCGCAGCGAGGTGTTGCAGGCCGCCTTGGGACGCGCGGTGAAACTGCTGGCTCTTGGCTCTTTAGCGGGATTGCTGCTGGGCATCCTTGCTAGCCGTGTGCTCTCGTTGATCGTGTACCAGGCCACGCCGCGCGATCCGCTGGTGCTTGGCGGGGTTGTGCTGGCCATGCTGTTGCTGGGCCTGCTGGCCACCTGGATTCCGGCACAGCGCGCCCTTTCGATCGATCCGCTGGCGCTGCTTCGGGAAGAGTGAGCCGAAGCAAAAACTGAGGCCGGGTGCCCCTGGCCCCCTTCTGGGACCTGGGAGACCACGAATTGGGGCTTGGGGCAATGCAAATTCCAATCCACTTCCATCGGCCCAGTTACACTAACCGCATGACCAAGCGGATCGGAGTTCATCTAGGCACGGCAGGCGGAGCTTCCAACGCCGTGGAGCGGGCGCGCGAGATCGGCGCCAACACCTTTCAGATTTTTTCCTCGAGCCCGCGCATGTGGCGCGCCCCCAAGGTCGACCCCGCGCAGGCCGCACGGATGAGAGAGCTTCGCGCAAAACTCAATGTGGGCCCGCTGACCATCCACACCAGCTACCTGGTGAACGTGTGCAGCCAGAGCGCCGAGATTCGCGAGAAGAGCGTGCAGGCATTTCGCGGCGAAATCGAACGGGCTCTGCAACTGGGCGCCGAGTACCTGGTGCTGCACCCCGGTTCCTGGAACGGCCTCACCCGCGACGAGGGACTGACCCTGGCGGCTGACTCCATCACCCGCGCCATCGACGGCTTGGCATGGCAGGGAACCGGGTTCAACATCCTCATTGAAAACACTGCCGGGGCGCAGTACTCCTTGGGCGGCAGCTTTGAGCAGGTTGCCGAACTGGTCACCCGGCTCAGAACCACGGCCCCGGTGGGTGTTTGCCTGGATACCTGCCACACCCATGTGGCCGGATACGACTTGGTGAGCGAGCCCGGTTATGCCGACACCATGGCTCAGGTCGGCGCAACGGTCGGTTTCGACTCGGTGCGCGTCTGGCACTGCAATGACGCCAAGGCCGAGCGGGGCTCCAAGCTCGACCGCCACGAGCACATCGGCCAGGGAACCATGGGGGTCGAGCCCTTCCGCCGCCTGCTCAACGACCCGCGCTTTGCCCACGCCGCCTTCATCGCCGAGACCCCAGTGGACGAACCCGGCGACGAGGAGCGCAATGTCCGCGTGCTGAAGAGCCTGGTTGATCCCGCGTAGGGCGGCGACCAACGAATTCCGTCGCGACGGCATGAACGGGCTCGCCAGGAAAGCAGATTTCAGTAGCACTGCCCCCGCCCAGGGCGCTATTGTCATTGCGTTGAATGAAACTATGACCGTCAGCCGACAAAGTTCCGGGGCCGATCCATTTCGTGCTTAGGGCGAGATGAGTGGGAAACCTCACCCTCGAATGGCCTCGGAAGACTGCTCTCTGGCACAGTCCTACAAGGAGATTGCCCATGAAGACCTTAGTCCGGAACCTCGCCTTCATCCTGGTGGCCGCATGTACCCTGCACATGGCAGCCGCACAAACCGCACCCAAGAAGCCCGCCGCACCGAAGCCCCCGGTCACCCGCTCGCAGGCGCTGCTGAATGCCTGGAATGACGTGGGTCGCAAGCTGACGGCCATGGCCGAGGACTTTCCCGAAGACAAATACGACTTCAAGCCCAATCCCGTACAGCGGTCCTTTGCGGAGCAGTTGCTTCATGCCGCGGGTGGTAACTACTTCTTCATCAACCCGGTCATCGGCGCCAAGATCCCCAGTGGCGACCCCAAGCGTGCCGACTTCAAGAACAAGGCTGCCATCGTCGACTACGTCAAGAAGTCCTTCGCCGACGGCGCGGACCTGATCAAGAAGAAGGGGAACATCGGGTTGAACGTACTTTACGTGGATCCCTTCGCCAACCAGCAGGTCCGCTTCTCTGACCTGGCCTGGGGTTTGATCGAGCACTCCGGCGAGCACTATGGGCAACTGGTGGTCTACTATCGTGTCGCCGGCCTGGTGCCCCCGGAATCACGCCCCAAAAAGTGAAGGCGGAAGTCGGCTTTGCCTCACGGCAAAGCGACGTTGAGGGTCGCGAAGGCAGAGTCCGTGCGTCGTCCCGTTTACACTGAATAGATCATGGCGGACGAAAAAGAACTGCGTTACGACCCGGCGGCAATTGAACCCAAATGGCAGCAGCGGTGGGCTGCGGACCCCAAAATGTACGCGGCCGAACCGGCCTCATGCGGCAAGCTCAAGTACTACGTACTTGAGATGCTGCCCTATCCCAGCGGCCAGCTGCACATGGGCCACGTGCGCAACTACTCCATTGGCGACGCACTGGCACGGCACATGTGGATGCGCGGCTACAACGTGCTGCACCCTATGGGATGGGACGCCTTCGGCCTGCCCGCCGAAAACGCAGCGCTCAAGAACAACGTGCCGCCGCGTGAGTGGACGCTGTCTAACATCGCCGCCATGAAGCGCCAGATGGGGCGCCTGGGACTGGGCTACGACTGGGCTACGGAAGTAACCACTTGCTTGCCCGAGTACTACCGCTGGAACCAGTGGTTCTTCCTGCGCATGTACGAAAAGGGCCTGGTCTACCGCAAGAAAAGCAAGGTCAACTGGTGCCCGGAATGCGCTACCGTGCTGGCCAACGAGCAGGTGGTCGACGGCTGCTGCTGGCGTCACGAAACCACGCTGGTGGATCAGCGCGACCTGGTGCAGTGGTTCTATCGCATCACCGCCTATGCGCAGGAACTGCTCGACGGCTTGGAGAATCTGGAAGGCTGGCCGGAAAAAGTCCGTACCATGCAGCGCAACTGGATCGGGCGCAGCGAAGGGACGGAGGTCGACTTTTTCCTGGCGAAAGATGGGATTGAGGCACATTTCGGCGACGGTCACGGAAGAAACATTCCGGCAGGTGAACGCATCCGCGTCTTCACCACCCGCGTCGACACCATATTCGGCGCCACCAGCGTACAACTGGCGCCGCAGCATGCCCTCGTAGGCGCCTTCACCGCCGCCAATCCCGCGCTCAAGGCGCAGGTCGACGAATTGCTGGACCAGCAGAAGAAAGCCCGCGAAGCCGGCGATCTGGGCGCCATTGAGAAGCACGGCGTCCCCACCGGCCAATTCGCCATCAATCCCTATAACGGCGAGCGTGTGCCCATCTGGGTGGCCAACTACATCCTGGCCGACTACGGCACCGGCGCCATCATGAGCGTGCCTGGGCACGACGAGCGGGACTTCGAGTTCGCCACCAAATACGGCCTGCCCATCGTGCAGGTCATCCAGCCCGAAGCTGCATCGGCACCCGTGGAACTGCCGTTCTGTTCGGAAGAAGGCGTGCTAGTGAACTCCGGTGAATACGACGGGATGAATTGCGCCGCCGCGGAGGAGAAGCTGCAAGAAATCGCCGCAGCCGGTGCATTTGGCGAGGCGAAGGTCACTTACAGGCTCAAGGATTGGGGAGTTAGCCGCCAGCGTTTCTGGGGCACGCCCATCCCAATGATTCACTGCGAGAAAGACGGCCTGGTGCAGGTGCCTGACGAGCAGTTGCCGGTGATCCTGCCCGACAAGATCGAGATCACCCAACAGGGCGGCTCGCCGCTCAGCCGGGTGCCCGAGTTCGTCGATGTCGCCTGCCCCAAGTGCGGTGGCCCCGCCAAACGCGAGACCGACACCATGGACACCTTCGTCGACTCCAGTTGGTACTTCTACCGCTATACCGATGCGAAGAATGCAAGCGCTCCCTTCGATTCGGCGATTGCGAAGTACTGGTTCCCCATCGACCAGTACATCGGCGGTGTGGAGCACGCCATTCTGCACCTGATCTATTCGCGCTTCTGGACCAGGGTGATGCGCGACCTGGGGCTGATTGAGAACGACGAGCCGGCGCGGCGGCTGTTCACACAGGGCATGGTCATCAAAGACGGCGCCAAAATGTCCAAGTCCAAGGGCAACGTGGTTTCGCCCGATGACATGGTGGCCCGCTACGGCGCCGATGCCGCGCGCATGTACTCACTCTTTGCCGCGCCGCCCGACCGCGACCTGGACTGGCAGGAAGACGGCGTCGCCGGAGTGAGCCGCTTCCTTGCTCGCGTCTGGCGGCTGGTGGACAAGTACGCACCTCTGGCTCGCACCGGACGCGGGCAAGTGGTTGCTACTCCCACGGGCCTCACGCTCAAGCTGCTGCGCAAGCTGCACCAGACCATCGCCAAAATCACGTTGGATTTCTCAGGCCGATGGCACTTCAACACCTGCGTCGCCGCCATCATGGAACTGGTCAACGAGATTCAGGGGGCCGATGCGCAACTGGCTGCCGGAGAAGTTCCTGCCCCGGCGATGTTGGAGTTGTTGCGTTCATTGGTGCTGTTGCTGGCGCCCTTCGCCCCTCATCTGGCAGCGGAGCTCTGGGAGCAACTCGGCGAAGAAGGTGCGGTTCTTCGCGCTGCCTGGCCGACAAGCGACCCCGAACTGGCCAAGGAAGACGAGCTGGAGATTCCCGGGCAGATCAATGGGAAGCTGGTGAGTTTGCTGCGAGTTCCTACACCTGGGACTAAGGCTGACATTGAAGCGGCACTTCGTGCGGATGCAAAGATACGGGCGCGAATTGGGAACGACAAAGTACTCAACTGGATAGCCGTACCTGGCAAGGTGGGAAACGTGGTGGTTAAGATGAGCGGTTTGAATAACTTGGTGGAGGAGTAGCACGGCAACTCTATCTTTGGGAAACAGAACTATCGCTACAAGGGGTGATGGGTACGGGCTTTAGCCCGTGCAGCAATCCCGCCAAAGGATTTGGGCTTTAGCCCCTGAGGGAAAGATCAAAGCAGGGAAGTTGACGGTGAAATAGCGAGACGGTTTGTCGCAATTCTCGCTTTTCGCGTCAGTTGCCATGCAATCGATTCCCTCAGGGGCTAAAGCCCAGTTGATCTCAGGCCATTTTGTACGGGCTTAAGCCCGTACCCTTCGGTTACCAAGATTTGTTTGCCTGGAGAACTTGATGAAAGCCCCTCATATGGCCGCGCCCTTGCGCGGAACCCAGTCGATGGTCGGGCAGATGGGCTGGGTCTTTTCGCGGCCCTCGCTCGTGGCGCTCGAAGTCGCTTGGCGCTGGATCTTCGGCATCCCGTTCCTGGCCGTCTGCTGGATGCAATTTCAGAAGATCCTCGCGCGCCTGCCGCTTGAGGAGTCCGGGTTCACCGGGATCGATCCACAGAATCCGTGGGTCGCGGCGGTGCAACTGGCTCATGTGGTGTCGCTTTATCAACCCTATGTCGTTTCGATACTGAGTTGGCTGCTGCCTGCCGCGGCGCTGGTATGGGTTGTGGTCTCGGGCCTGGGCCGCGGCCTGGTGCTGAAGCGCCTCCATCCTCTGGCGGCTGTTCGTCCGCTCCGCATGATCGTGCTCCAATCCGCATGGCTGGCTCTGTTCTGCGCCACCTGCGGGGGATGGCTCCGCTCCATGCAGTGGGTGGCGGCTACACATCTTGCTGCTGCGGGGGAACCGGACCTGGTGGGTTACGCCATCTGGCTTATCTTTTTATCGCTGGGATTTTTTACCGCGTGGGCATTGTTGAGCTGGCCGCTTTCCATTGCTCCGCTGCTGGCTCTGCTGGAAGATCGCTCCGCGCTTTCCGCTTTGGGTCAGAGCTTCCAACTGGGCAAGGCCTTCACCGGCAAGCTGGTTGAGATCAATCTGGTGATGGGCATTGTGAAGCTGGCGCTGATGGTGCTGGCCATGGTGCTGTCCGCCGCGCCGCTACCCTTCGTCGACGAACTGGGCGCCGACGCCTTGCACGTTGTGTGGGCCGGCGCAGCACTCTTCTTCCTGATAGCAAGCGACTACTTCCAGGTGGTGCGTCTAAAGGGCTTCGTGGAGTTCTGGGAAATGTTTCGCGCCGTGGGGCGATCGGCCTGAATTGGCATGGATCCCAGGTCTCAAATTCGAGACCTGGGGCACCCGGTCCTGTTGAAGCCTTCAGCTCGGACCGATCACTTGCCGGCAATGCTGGCTGCTTCTTCCTTCATATAGGCCGCGCTGAGCGTGCCCTTCTGCTGCGCTACCGGCAGCAGAGTCGGATAGAACTGCACGAATGTCGTATCCACGGCGGCATGAGCTTGGTGGCAGCTATAGCAGGGCGCTGCTTGCGGAATCAGCGTTCCTTTCTTCTCCGGCGAGTCGAAGGAGAAGAAGGCCCACTTGCCTGGAAACCGCGCCGCGTCCTTCACGTGGACTTCCAAGTCCATGACGCCGACGCCTTGGGAATGTCCCTGCTTGTTGATGGAGCCTTTGGTCCGCGCCTCTCGGACTTCCAGAACCATCACCGTCTTGTCGGGCCACGTGCCTGTTTCGAGAAAGCTGCGGTAAGCCTCGGGATTGACGAACACGTTGTCGAACATGGAGTGGTCTTGCATCTCGCCGCTCTTGGGGCTGTAGCTCATGTCGATCCCGGATGTGAGGTAAGTCCACTGGCGGTAGTCGGTCGGTGGCAGCATGTCTCCGCTCGGGGTGTACGCCGGCGCCGTCGAGGATGCGGCCAAGGCGCGTTGCGGGGAATGGAAGGCAAGGGGAACAGCAAGGGCGGCAGCAAACAGGCACACCGCTGCGATTGTGAGGGCTCTGGGGAACAAGGGAACCTCCGATGCCACAGTGTACGGGGAGTTGCCGCGGAAAGTTCCTCAACTCTGCGATTCAAGCCACTTTCGATCGGCAAGAACCACCGATGTCTCCACCTGGCGCTCAGGGATCGTCCAGTATTGGCGCAGCAACCGTTCTTTCTCCGTCTTTGAGACCATCTCAAAGCCGTTTCGCTCGTAGAACCGAATGGCCCAGACCGCGTCGGCCCAGGTTCCCACCAGCAGAGGCCCGCTTGCCAGCGCCTGCAAATGGGACAGCAGACGCCCACCGATGCCTCGCTTCTGGCTTTCGGTGCGCACATACGCGTGGCGGATCAGCATCACGTCCCGGACCTGTTGCAGACCCATCACGCCCAGCAACTCGCCGCCGTCTTCACATCCCCAAAAGACAACGCCGTCATCGATTTCATGCCGCAGCTTGTCCTTCGACATGTAGGGCGTCGCCCACCGGTCCGCGGGGATAATCCCTCGATAGGCTTGCGCGCCGTCATTGACGATGGCCCAGATCGGCTCGAAATCCAGCTCTCCGCAACGGCGAATCGACGAGACACGCTTTTCGGTCCCGGAGGCAGGGCACTCAGTCACAGGCAAAGGAGTCATTGCTTTTTGACGATCATCAATCCATTGCGTGAGTGGATTTCGGCTCTAAAACACCTTCATTTTAATCACGAGATACTTCTTCGGGTCTTCGCGGATCGCCTTTACCAAGTCGGTGGTCTGTTCCAAGGTCTGGTCGGCGTGATCGTAGAGAGAGCGGTTCTGCACCAGTTGTCCCAGCGAGCCTTTGCCTTCATCCACGTTCTTCAGAATCGAGTCGAGCCGGGTCACCGTGTCGTCGAGCTTCTGCGCGAATGCGGGGTCCCTGGCCAGCTTGCCCATGGCGCCCTTGCCGGCATTGATCTCCGCCACCATCTGATTCACGTTGCTAATGGCGTTGTTCAGGTTGTTGTAGAGCGAGTCGTCGTGCAGCAGCTTGCCGGCGGTGCCCTTGCCCTCGTCGAGTTCCTTGGTGACCCTGTCGAGCCGGTCAACGGCTGAGGCCGCCTTGGTGTAGAGCGAGTCGTCGGTCATCATCTTGCCCAAGGAGCCCTTGCCGCCGGCCAGACTGCCGGTGATGACCTCCAGGTCGTCGGCAATGTGCGACAGCTTGCCGTAAAGGGCTGGGTCGTTGATCAATTCGCCCATGGTGCCGTTCTTGGAATTCAGCGAATCCACCAGCACTTCGACCTTCTTGATGAGCGTGGTGACGTGGCGAATGGACTCGTCGCTGCTGCTGATGACCTGCTGAATGCTGGGCGCGCCGCCGGTCTTCAATTCGGCGTCGTTGGCCGGAGGCGGTCCTGTGGCATGAGCCGAGGTGAGATCGACGTAGCTGTCGCCCAGAACGCCAGCCTGGTTGATCGAAGCGGTCGAATCCACATGCAGGTCGACAGCTACTTTATGGGAGACCTGCATGGTCACTTCCACAGGTTTGGGGTTGCGCGCCGGAATCACCCGGACATGGATGACGTTGCCGATGGTGACGCCCTCGAGGGTGACCGGGGCCCCGTCTTTCAGACCGGCGGCGTTCTCGAAATAGGCGCGCAGCAAGAGCTTTTGGGCAAACAGGCCGCCGCCCGATCCGGACATGAGGAAGATCAGCCCGATGAGCACAGCCATCGCGGCCAGGACAAGTGCCCCCACTCTCAGTTGTGACCACTTGATTTCTTTGCGGCTTGGCACAGAACTCCTCTTGCTGAAACGATCCGGTGCAACGCCTTGAGGATACCAGAAGGGGCGGTTTTACCCCTCGTTCTCAAGCACCACGCTGGCCACGGCCAAGTCCGCGCCGTGGGTAATGGAAAGGCTGGCTCTGGCCACGCCGAGGTAAGCTGCGATCTGCAAGGCTCTGCCGTGAAAGCGCAAGGTGGGCTTTCCGCTGGGTTCGCGGACAACCTCGATTTCCAGCCAGCTCACGCCGTTGCTGATGCCGGTTCCCAGTGCCTTGGCTCCGGCCTCCTTGGCGGCAAAGCGAGCCGCGAAGCTCTCTGCCGATTTTCGCTTGCGCCGGCAGTAGGCCTGCTCCGCTTCCGTATAGATGCGATCGACGAAGCGTGCGCCGTAACGTTCCAGGGACTGTTGGATTCGGTGGATCTCCACCAGGTCGATTCCCGAGCCGATGATCATGTTGACTCTTAAGGTACATCATTTTGGTTTTCTTGGGTTTGCACGCCCTGCAAAATGCCGGTTTTGGCCTTCCAACGGAGGTGGAACTGTGTCTGGAAAAGGCTGCTCGGCCGCCATGCATTACCAACGCAGCGTCGTTTTAGCCCCTGCAAGCCGAGGTTGTCTCAAAGCCGGTCATTGGCCGTTCGACTCCGGCACATTGGTTATGTTGCCCCGTCTGAACCCGATAAGAGACCTGTGAGGCTAACAATGCCGGACCATGACGCGGGACGAGTGATGAGTATTCCTTGGGCGATGCAGATGAAGGCGATCTCGATTGAGGAGCCTGCGCGACTTGTCCAGACACTCACGGGCGCAATTCTGGGGTGCGGCGGCTGGGTTCTGAGCCGCGGCGCCAACGATACCGGCACGGTCAGCATGCTCTTCGAGTTTGAACGACAGGCGTGTCTCGACATCTACAGCATGTTGATCGGCGCCGGCCTCGAGTTGAGCCAGAGCGGTCATGTCCGATTCACGGAGCTTTGCCAGTGCACCCGCATCCACCAAAAAGACTGCGGCACGGAAATTGCCAGCATAGACCTAGAGATTCAGACCTTCCCGGTAGAGATGATGCACGGCTATATGGCTCCCGAAGCAGCCTGATCCAGTCGTGAGGCAGCGCAGTCTGCCTCCACCAGCCCAAGGGATGCCGACATCCCAACGAACCAGAGTGCCCCATCCATTTCGCGTTTTTTGCGAAATGGATGGGAGGCCACAACCCCTCCCTGCTTCCGGACTCATTCACTTCTTCACGTCATCCCTTCGTCACTCGCTCAGCACTAACCCGCCTCCACCAGCCCGTAGCGGCGTTGCCATGAGCTTTTGAGCCTGGCCCACACATTCGCCCTTTCCGCCTCAGTCGCGATCATGCTTCCTTCCGCTGAAGCGTTGGCGAAACGAGCCGCTTCCACCTTGGCCAGTTCCAGCAGTTGTCGGTCCCGCACCAGGTTGGCGACGCGAAAATCGGGCAAGCCCGCTTGGCGGGTGCCGAAGAACTCTCCCGGCCCCCGTATGCTCAGGTCCAGCTCCGCCAGCTCAAACCCATCCTGGGTGCGCACCATGGCGTTCAACCGCTCCTCGGCCACCGCCGAGACTCGGTAACCGGTCATCAGGATGCAATAGCTCTTGGCTGCGCCACGGCCCACGCGCCCGCGCAACTGGTGCAATTGCGCCAGGCCGAAGCGTTCTGCGTGCTCCACCACCATCACTGATGCGTTGGGAACATCCACGCCCACCTCGATCACGGTGGTCGCCACCAGCACATCGATCTCGCCGCGCTGGAATCGGCGCATGATCACTTCCTTGTCGTCGGCGTCCAGGCGCCCATGCAGCAAACCCACGCGCAGCCCTGCCAGCGGACCGGTGCGCAGTTTCTCGTGCATCTCCACAGCCGACTTCAATCCCGACTTCGCGCCTGGGCTGGCCTCTTGCGCCGCCTTGGGAAACAGCTCCGGTGTCTTTTTTTTGCGCGCCGCCTTGCGAGGCGGGGGAGGCGCTTCAACACTTGCCTCGGCTTCGTCCTTGGGGAAATCCAGTTCCGGCTGATCGTCCTTGGCGCCTTCAATCACGGGATAAACGATGTAGGCCTGGCGGCCCTGCGCTACCTGTTTGCGCACAAAGTCCCAGACCTCTTCGCCGCGCTCGTCTTGCACCCGCCGTGTGACGATGGGCGTGCGACCCGGCGGCAACTCGTCGAGGATGCTGATGTCGAGATCGCCGTAGACCGAGAGCGCCAGAGTGCGCGGAATCGGCGTCGCGGTCATTACCAGCATGTCCGGCTCCGCCTGGTTGGGCTTCTTCATCAGCTTGAAGCGCTGCAGCACGCCGAAACGGTGTTGCTCGTCGACCACCACCAGGCCAAGCTTGTCGAACTCCACTTTCTCTTCAATCAGGGCGTGCGTCCCGATGACCAACTGCGCCTCGCCGCGATTGATCTCGCCGCGGGTCTGGCGCTTGCGGTCCTCGTCCAGCGAACCGGTCAGCAGCACAATGCGCGGCTTGCGGCTCGACTTCTCCAGCAGCTTGCGCGCGGCCAGAAAATGCTGCGTGGCCAGAATCTCGGTGGGCGCCATCAAGGCCGCCTGGTAACCGTTCTCGATGGCCACCATCATGGCCTGGAGAGCGACAATGGTCTTGCCCGAGCCCACATCGCCTTGCAACAGCCGGCGCATGGGGCTGGAGTTGCGCATGTCCGCGGCAATCTCGCCAAACGCCCGCTTTTGCGCCGCGGTGGGATGGAACGGCAGCACTTCCCGTATGGCCTCGCGCACCTTGTCGCCGGTCACAAAGGCCACGCCCAGCCGATCTCTCATGCGCCGCCGCTTCAACTCCAAGCCCAGTTCCAGAAAGAACAGTTCCTCGAAGATGAGCCGTCGATGGGCTGGTGTCGAGCAGCCTTGCAATTGCGCAAAGGGCGTGCCCTCGGGCGGAAAATGCGCCTCGCGCAGGGCCGTGCCCCGGTCGGGCAACTGGAGCCGGGCCAGCATCTCCTTGGGCAGGCACTCGGGAACCGAGCCGCGCAGGCCTTCCAGCAGGTTAAAGACCACCTTGCGCAGCCAGCGCGAGGCCAGCCGATTGCCGCCCAGAGACTCGTAGACCGGGGTGATGCGGCCTACTTCGAGCAAACGCGTCTCGGCGTCGTCCGTGGCGTTGGGCAGAATCTCGAATTGCGGCTGAATCATTTTGAAGTTGCTGGTGGAGCGGGAGGCCTCAATCTTGCCGAACACCGCGACCGTTTGCCCGGCGTGGAATTTGCCTTCCAAGTAGGTGCCGTTGAACCAGACGCACTTCATGGCGTGGCGTCCTTGGCCCAAGGTCAGCTCGAAGATGGGTGCATTGCGTGTACGCATCAAGAGCGATCCGCGCACCTCGGCGATCACGCTGGCCATCTCGCCGGCCTTCAGTTCATCCAGGCTGCGGGGGTTCTGGCGGTCTTCATAGCGGAAGGGCAGGTGGTAAAGCAAGTCCTCGGCGGTCTCAATCCCTTTCGGGACAAGCATCTCCGCTACACGCGGCCCGACGCCGCGCACATACATAACCGGAGTATCGAGGGCTGGCACACTCCGGATGCTAAATGGCGACCGCGGGCCGTTACAAACTTGCAGACGGTAAACCACGCAATAGGATGGGCTTCAGGGGTTTTAGCTGCCCCATCCATTCCGCGCTTTTGCGGAATGAGTGGGAGGCCCTCAAAATTCGCCTCGCCCTTAGAACCTGTATAAAAACTGTTCCGCAGCGGGCGACAAGCCCCAAGGACTCGTCCCTCAGGGGCTAAAGCCCTTCATGTTTTCAGCCACTTACGGCACGACTGAAGTCGTGCCCTTTCACACCTGGAGAAGTTTTTATACAGCTTCTTAGTCAGTTGACTCGCCAACTTGCTGGCTCGCTGACTTGCTACCCGCTTCCGGCTTGCCCACAATCAGGTCGTTGTTCCACAGCGCCAGCACGATATCCATCTGTCCGCTTTCTTTCTTCTTGCTGCCCTGCAGCACCGCTTCCCACAGCGCGCTGCGCGACCAGCGCTGCTTGCCCTCGATCAGCAAGGCCACGGCCCGCACAGCCCAGGCCTTGTTGCCCTTGGATTCGGTATACTCCCCGGCTGGAATTCCCTTGACCAGGCCCTCTTCACAGAGTCCCAGGAAGGCGCCTCGCGGGCTGTTCCTGAGGCGCGCAACTGGGCTGGTGGGGTACAGCTTCTCCAGCGCGTTCTCCCACCGCGCCTCCGGATGCAGGTGCGGAGCCCCTTGTTTCACCGCCAGAATTGCCGCTTCGCCGTATCGATTCGCCATCGTGAGCCCCCATGGTGCACAAGCTGTGATTCTACTATCGCTCCTGGTCCTCCACGCCTGCCGCATCCACCGGCGCTCACGAACGGCTTCATGGGCTGCTGCCGGAACTTTTTCTCGTGCGATGCCGTACCGGGGGAGAGGGCATGGTGCGTCTGGCGCGCTTTGCTACACTGCACCCAGGCATCGCCCGGTCAAACGCCGCCGGATTGCCGGAAGATCGGGAGAATCCATGCCAGTTGTCGAGCTCGCGGGGGTTACCAAGGCCTACGAGAACAAGGTAGCCGTCAACAACCTGAGCCTGTCTATCGATGCGGGTCAGATGTTTGGCCTGCTGGGCCCCAACGGAGCCGGCAAAACCAGTTCCATCCGCATGTTGATCGGCATCACCATCCCCGACGCCGGCAATGTGCGCTTATTTGAGAAACCCTTTGAGCGCGCCAGCCTCGATCGCGTCGGCTACCTGCCGGAAGAACGTGGCCTCTACAAGAAGATGAAGGTGCTCGACCAACTGGTTTTCTTTGGCCAGTTGCACGGCCTTGCGGCCGATGTCGCTCGCCAGCGCTCGACCGAATGGGCCAAGCGCATGGAGATCGACGGCTCATTGCAGAAGAAGACAGAAGAGCTTTCCAAAGGCATGCAGCAGAAGATCCAGCTCATCGCCTCGCTGCTCCACGACCCCGAGCTGATCATTATGGACGAGCCTTTCAGCGGCCTCGACCCGGTGAATGCAGCGCTGGTTGAGCGCACGCTGCTGGATCTGAAGAGCCAGGGCAAGGCGATTCTGTTTTCCACCCATCGCATGGACCAGGTTGAGAAGCTGTGCGACTCCATTTGCCTCATCAACAACGGTGAAGCGGTGCTCTCCGGCAAGATGCGCGAAATCAAGAGCCGCTACGAGCGCAATCGCGTGGTCATGGAGTTTGAAGGCAGTTCAGCATTCCTGACCAGCGCCGAGATCGCCGAGGCCAAGAATTTCTCCGGCCACTGCGAGATCCGGCTCAAGGAACACGGCGACGCGCAGAAGCTGCTGCATGAAGCCGCGGCGGTAGCCACCATCTACCGGTTCGAGCTCATCGAACCGTCGCTCGAAGAGATCTTCATTCAGACCGTCGGGGGCAAATCCGGTGCGTAATATACTTCTGATCGCCAAGCGGGAGTACCTGCAACAGATTCGCGGCCGTGCCTTCCGCTATTCCACCATTCTGCTGCCGTTGGGCATCTGCGTCTTGCTGAGTGCCATGTTCTTCATCGGGCGCAAGGCAAACTCAAACGTCCACGTTGCCATTGTCGCCGACAGCGCCAGGCTGGCGAACGAAATCGAAAGCGAGTTGCTCCATGACAAGGCGACAACGATTACCGTTCAGGTTGTCGCGCCCGCCAGCCAGCAAGACCTGGACACATTGTTGCAACGAGTAAAAACGAAGTCCCTCGATGGCTTGCTCACGATCAAGAGGGACGCTGATGACGCGCCTTCGGCTACCTACACTTCACGCTCCGCGCTTGGATTCGGAACCCAAAGCCGGTTGAAATACGCAATGAACCGCGCCTTCCTTAGAGAATGGATGAGCGCAAACGGGGTCAAGCCCGCACAGGTCGATGACGCGCTGAAGGAAGTTCCTATTGAGATCCTTGAGCTCGACAAGGAGGGCAATACCGCCAAGAGCACGGGAATGGCGCCGTTCTCCAAGGCCATGATGATGGCTTTTCTGCTCACCATGCCCATCCTGCTCTATGGCATGGATATGGCCCGCTCCATCATCGAAGAAAAAAGCTCGCGCATCTTCGAAGTCATGCTCTCGGTTGCGCCGGCCGAGGATCTGCTGGCCGGCAAGCTGCTGGGCGTGGGCGCCGTGGGTCTTACGCAGGTGGCCATCTGGGTGGTGGGCACGGCCCTGCTCACCGGGTCCGCTCTGGCCGCGCCGCTGCTCAGTGGCAATCTCGCAATCCATTTCTCTCTTGCCGAGGGACTGCTGTTTCCGCTCTACTACGTGCTCGGCTTCTTCCTCTACAGCGCGCTGTTTTCCGGACTGGCGGCTACCTGTGAAAGCGCCCAGGAACTGCAGATGTTCATGCCGCTGGCCATTGTGCCCGTCTGGCTCAGCTTCGGCATTTTGCCTTACTTGCTGAACAATCCCGGCTCGGTCTGGTCCGTCGCCCTGTCGCTCTTTCCGGCCACAGCGCCCTTCGTCATGCTGCCGCGCATGGGCCTTGAGAATGTACCGCTGTGGCAGTACGCGGTTTCCGTTTTGCTCTTGATACTCTCCATCTGGGCGGTGCTTTGGTTCAGTTCGCGCCTCTACCGGGTCGGGATTCTGATGTACGGCAAACGGGCCACCCTGCCGGAGATCTACCGCTGGTTGCGGGCCAGCTAGGGCTCGCAGAGCAACCGCTGACTCGCTAACCTGCTACTTCCGCGCAGCGGATCCGAACTTGCGGATTTCCCTAGGAACAATCTCCAATCGTCCACTCTCCGAACCCCAATCGCTGATCTAATACAGCTGTGCTTTGCGTCCCAAGCTAAAATCGAAGCAGTGACTACCATCTCCCATCCAGAAGCAGCGCCCGAGGAACCGGCTTTGGCGCCCGAGGCGCCACGCTTCACCTTTGCCCAGCGCCTCATCCTGGTCGTGGTTCCACGCATCGTGTGGGCCTTGATCTGGATCCTCGGCGTTACATGGCGCTTCGAGGTCATCGCCGAAGAGGGCGTGGTTCCCATCACATTTGGCCAAAAGCCGGGCGGCAGGATCTACTGCATCTGGCATCAGTGCGTGCTGCCCTGCACCATCTACTTTCGACGTTCCGACGCCATCATTCTCATCAGCCAGAGCTTCGACGGCGAGTTGATTACCCGCATCCTCAAACTATTCAGCTTCGACGCGGTGCGCGGTTCCAGTTCTCGTGGCGCACGCGGGGGCCTGATGGGCCTCAAGCAGGTGGTGGATAACGGCAGGGCTGCAATTTTCATGGCCGACGGACCGCGCGGCCCCATCTATCGCACCAAAATGGGACCCATCAAGCTTGCGCAGATGACCGGCTCGCCCATCGGCGTCTTTCATACTCAACCGGAGCATGCCTGGGTGTTGGGCTCCTGGGACCGCTTCATGATCCCCAAGCCGTTCACGCGGATTGTGGTCAGTTG
>Ga0181520_10006483_pt1 | contig 17866 bp, 20 predicted proteins | sample PEATcosm2014_Bin_29_FD_132451 | JGI IMG/M metagenome (GOLD analysis project Ga0181520, IMG submission 132451) | Peatland microbial communities from MTU Mesocosm Facility, Houghton, MI, USA - PEATcosm2014_Bin02_30_metaG | ecosystem: Environmental > Terrestrial > Soil > Wetlands > Peat | place... | reverse complement strand
TGCTTCTGAGCGCCGACGCGGGCCTTGTTCAGCCGGTCGAGCTTTCCATGTGCTGTCTTTGACTCATACCAGTTGCGCAGATGGCTGAAGGCGAAATGGGCGGCAGTGGCGATGCCAATCGGCACCATCGTCGTCAGGAAGATGAAGAACGCCGAGGCCAGGAACGGATGGGCGGAGAGAAACTCATCCAAGTGGCTCTTTGCCAACTTGGCGGCGAAGGCCACTTGATAGCCCCGCATGATGCCCCAGAGGATCAGGAATAGGGTGAAGACCGTAGAGATAGCGATGAATGCTCGCTTCTTTCCGGGTGTCGCCCGTTCAGAGCTGAGCGCATCCCAAGTCAGGTGGTAGACGACGGAACTCAGCAGTACGATTCCTGCTGCGGAGATAAACTGCGCAACAGGGTTCGAGACGCCGAGCGCGTCCATGGCCGGAGCGAGAAGGATGATCTCCGCGACGGCCATGAACAACGCCGCCATCGCCACGATGACCGGCATCAGCCACTGTGGCTTTTCGCCGTTGAGGCGGCGTTCGACATTATCAACCTCTTGCTCTGCTTGAGGGAGCAGATTGCGGGTGTGGTCGATGACGGCCTCGTGCTTCCTGGCACGCTCAGCGGACTCCTGGTTGAACTTGGCAATCTTTTCGTCATATTGGGCATTGATCCGGTCCATCTCGGGCTTCGGGTCGTTGCCGTGGGCACCGTCGTAGAAGGCTTTGTGCTCGACGGAATAGCGGCGGTCAGAGAAGCGGGCAAGGAGTTCTTTTAGCATGGAACCTCCAGATCAGTCGTTGCCATTTCTGGCAGAGTTGAAGAGACGCGCAAGCAGGACGAGGGCGAGAACGGCTGCAACGAAGCCCACGCCAACGAAGAGAGAGGAACTGACAGCGGAAAGAAATGGTTGCGTCAAGATGCCTGGCAGGATCGCTTCGAGGACAAATCCTCCAATCGAGAAGAGGAGGATGGCGAGCAAGCCCTTGCGGGCGATGCTGGCCAGCTTGGTGACTGTGAGAGCGCGCAGCGCCGGAATCATGGCGATGGCGACGGACGCGATGCCGACGAGTGCGAGGACTGGATGGAGCATAAGAAACCTCATCGAAAAGAGTGCTCGTGTGATACGAGCACTCTTTTGGTTTAGGCAGATTCCAAGAATTCCTTGGCCTTCTGCAGCTTGGTGAGGGTGGTCTTCTCGGCATCGATCTCGGCCTGGAGTTTCGCGACGCGATCTTCCTGGCGCTGGATCTGCTCCAAGACGACATCGACAGGCGTCTTTGGAACCCACGGCTTCCGCGAGATCGCGGCGCCGGTGGTGGCCGACTGTGCGGCTTGGTCACTCTTCTTAGCGGGCATGGTTCCTCCTATTTGGTTTTTGGGTGGACGTGATCACGGTCAAAGATCATCAGGATACGCAGGGTCTGAAGGTCTCCATCCGCGCCGTCGAGCGCACCGAGAACGCCGTTGGCTTGATGCTGCGCGACGTGTTCAGTGGCTTGCTCGATCTGCGTTTTCAGCCGGTCGAGGAGCTTCTGCGCGTGCTCATAGAGCAACACCTGCGTCGCTTGCGCCGGACTGAGGGGAGCTAGTGTTTGGTTGTCTGGTAGGTCTTTCATTGTTGGTCTCCATAATTGTTTGGGGCTGCGCTTCAGTTGTTTGTGGTTGCGCTTCGCGCATCTTCTCTGCTATCCATGCGTCCAGGAGCGCGATGGCCTTGCGCTTGAGCGGCAACTCCACATGCGAGTAGATCGAGTGCACGTCGTCGCCAGAACTGTGGCCCATGAGGGCTTTGCGAGTATCCGCCAGAACCCCGAGTTCAAGAAGTCGGGTATTGTGGCAGTGCCGTAGATCGTGGAATCTCATGGTTGGAATGCCTGAGCGGCGAATCGCTCCGGCCCAACCGGTCTTCAGTTGGGCAACGGCTTCGCCCTTGAAGGTGAAGACCAGCCCGGTGGGCTGCTGGCAGACGGAGAGCATCGCGCGCAGTCGGTTGGTCAATGGAATCTCGCGCTGTTCGCCTTCAGCGGTCTTCGAACGGGTAACAGAGAGAACGCCACGAGTGAGGTCAACGTCCTCCCAGAGTTGGTGTGTAAGCTCGCCACGCCGCATCCCAGTGTCAAGCGCCGCAACAACGATGCGGGCCAGATGCACGGAAGAATGCGCGATGAGCTTCTGCTCGTCCTCCCAACTGAGCAGTGGCCTCTTGCGCCTGCGTGCCCGTGGCATTTGCAGACGCGCGAGCGGGTTAGCGGCGATAATCCCTTCATCTACAGCCCAGAACATCAGGTGCCTCAGAACTTCGAGATCCCGGTTGACGGTGGTGTCGGTGACCTTGTCGCGCTTGATGCGGAGTGCGCGATATTCACGGACAGAGGCCCTGTTGATTGACCGGAGTTCTCTTGCGCCCCAATACGGAAGCAACAGTTTCAACCGGTCGGTGTGGTGTGCCTTGATCTCTCCGGACGACAGGAACCGTGCGGAGAGTTCGGTGAACGTCATCTCTGGATCAAGTTCGGTGAACCCGGCTGCCTTGGCCTCCAACTCCTCGCGGAACTTACGTTCGAAGCCCTCAGCCATGCGACGGTTGCTCATGCCGGTGCTCTTGCAGTGGCGCACGCCGTCCATCGTGATGTAGGCCCACCAAACGCTGCCGCGACGATAGAGAGTCATGAATCTATTTCCTCCTTCCTTGTTGTTGTTCGAGCAGCCAGCGAACCACCTGATCGCGGTAGAAAATCAGCTTTCCGCTCGGCCCAGAACGCCAGTGCGGCAGACCGCTTGGAACAAGCGTCTGCCTGACGCTCCAGGCTGAGCAGCCGATGAGGCGGGCAACCTGGCGAATGCCCATCGGCTCTCCGAGAGTTGGTTGTGCGTTGTCCATCATCAGTGCCTCCGGTATTGGCTCTGGCAGTTCTGCCAGAGGCTCAACTGAATCAATCACCTTTGTTTGCTTGACTTTCATGTTGTTGCCGAAATCCGACTAGGTATGGGCGCGCGCTACTTGCGCCCACCGTGGCCGAAGGCGTGGCTCCAGAGCAGCAGGACAAGGGCTAGCCCCAGCCCCAACTGCATGGGCCCCAGGAGCGAATCGGGCGCGGCTGCGAGCTGGATTGCAAAATAAATCCCGAAAACAATCAGCGCCCCGAGGATCATGAAACCGATGAAGACTCCGATCCTGCTCATGCCAGAACTGGAGGAGTGCGGCGTTGAAAGATCGAGCGAGCCGCACTGCGAGCAGGCATTCGCCGCCCGTGGATTGCGATGCCCACGAGGGCACAATTTGACGCCGTAGCTGCGTCCACAGAACTGGCAGTAGTCAGGCTTGCCAGCGGTGAACTTGGCGCATGATTTGCAGAAGCGCATGGTGACTCCTAGATGAGCGACTGGCGCTCTTCGCCCGAGGGTCTGGCCCAACGGGCGCGGAAGATGCCGTCGCAGTTAATGGTTTTGAAATCGAGGAAGAAGAAGAGCTTGTTGGTGTGCTTGCGCACGATGGCACGGATGTTGTTCAGCCTGCGCTCGGTGGGCGCGGTGACGAGGACACGGAAGCGGCTCAGGCCGAAGAGTTGAGCAAGAACATCGCTGCTGGTTGCCAGCTTCACGTAGAGCTCGACCTTGCGCTCCCATACCTTTCCGGACTCGGTGCCGAGATCGACTTCCAGAAAGTGAGCCCGCGTCTCTCCGTAGATACGGAACGAGAAGAAGCCGTCGGGTACGAGCGGGATTGCCTCGGTAAGCGGTTCGTTGAAGGTGATCCATCGAAGGGACTCGGCGCTTGCGGGATGCTGGTACTTGGCCTCCATCCAGATGCGATTGACGGCGGCTTGGTGTGCGGCGAAGCCATCACCGATCAGCAACTCGTCCTCTGGATGCTGGAACTTCCAGACCTTCTCTTTGCCGATGAGTTTGGCTCCGCGTGTTGATAGGGAGTACAGGGCCTTCCGGCCACCTGCGATGGTGCCCGTGAAGTGGCGACGGAGTAGGCCTGCGGAATAGAGGCGCAGGAGCCGGTCATTCGCGCGGTTCACGCGTTGGATTCCGGCAACAACCTGAAACTGCTCCCGGTCGAGAAGCTTGGCCTCTGTCAAAGTCTGAAGAAATCTGAGGTCGCGCGGCGTGACGACCACGCGGACAGCTTCATTCCCATTCATGGAGAGCCTCCTCAGCCGTCTTCTTCGATGGCCTGCGCTCGCGAATGTCGGCGTCTATGTCGGTGCGTAACCGGGCGTGAATGCTGTTCGACTTGGCAAGGAAGGCGTCGGCAGGGGTGCTCACCGTTTCGACATCGGGGGTGACAAGTTCCTGGGCGCGATACTGGCCGGTCCGCACGACGATGTGGCGCGGAGGGAGTCGGCGAAGCCGTTCGGCCATCGCTTTGCCGCCATCAATATCACTGGCAACTTGCGCAGCATCCTCGGGCGAAAGTTGAAAGAAGATGCGGGTGGAGATTGCCTGAATCGCCGAGCGCAGGGATGCTGTTGTCTGGCCCTGGTACTGATTTGCTGTGACGATCCCGACGGAGAACTTCCTGGCCTCAGAGAACAGCGTTTCAAAGTCGGCATCGGCAGATGCAAGGTTCTGAACCTCGTCGGCGAAGATGGTGAAGAGGGTGCGGTTCTTCTTGCGGAAGATCGCCGACTTGAGTTTCGTCATGATGAGGCTGCCGAGCGTGAGTGCGTGGGGACCGAGGCTGCCTTTCTTGAGGTTGACGAGGAGGATCATGCCATCGTTGAGAATCGTGTCCAGCGAGATCGTGGACTTGCGCTGTCCGAGGATGTAGCGGAAGTGCGGATCGGCGGTGAACTCCGACAGCTTGTTGAGCACGGGTTCGCGCATCGTGGCCTTCATCGCGTCGCTCATGGGGTTGTAGCGGAGCTCGAAGTACTCGCGAACGTCCTGATTGGAAACCTTCTTCAACAACTGCTCGCGATAGGTGTCATCGGACAGCAGGTACGGCGTCTCAAGGAGCGTCAGGTTGTTGGCCGAGAGTACGAACAGGGCATTACGGAGCAATTCCTCGGTACGAGCCCCTTTGAAGTCCCACCGGTCAGCGAGTGTGCGGGTCATCTCGGCGGCTTCACGGAAGCGCGAGGAATCGTCGCCGACGGCAAGCGGATTGAGGCCCACAGCCCATTCGCAATTCGACGGATCGATGACGACGACGCGGTGGGCATCTCCGGGCTGCTTCGCAGCGATATAGCGAAGTAGAGGTGGGATCAGGTCGCCATGCAGGTCAATGAGCGCAAAGCCTCTTCCGGCATCAATTTGGTGCTGGGCCATATGCCGGATCAGGTAGCTCTTGCCCTGCCCAGTCTTGCCGAGGATGGCAATGTGCTGAGCGAGCAAGGCCGTCGGCACGTAGTAGATGACCTTCGACGTTTTCTCGTCGAGCACGATGTTGCCGAGCGGCAGGCCACCGGTTAGCTTCTCTCGATTCGACTGAACGAGCCGGTTGAAGATGTTAATGAACGCGTGTTCGAGGAGGTTTGGCATAGGTCTCCATAGACCTCAGAGGGTTGATTAGGAAATCCTCTGAGCTCCACAGAATCTATGCTGAATTGATGGAAACGTTATGGGCAGGGGGAGCTATCCCTCAATCTGTCACACCGGGGGAGAACTATTCATCGCGGAAGACATTTGCGTAGAGCAGATAGCGAATCCAGCGCTTCAGTGTCTCGCCCTCAAGGCCGATCCGGGGCGTGAGCTCAAGCAGATAGCGGATCGTTGCCTGATGGCCGAAGTAAGCGGGAGGCTTCGGCCCTAACAACTCCATTGCACGATCCACCATCTTGGCGTCACCCGTGGCCAGCCCCGTGGCCACCCGCCAATGAACATTCATCGCGTAGCGAATATCCGACTCGGGAATGCCGCGCGTTGCATCGGCAAGGGTGTCCCGCGATCCCTGCCACTGCGGGCGATTCAGCAGAGTGATCTGTCGTGTGCTGTTCAACGCGACCGTTGCTGGCGGCAAGCCGTCCCTTCTGCCTGCGTCCGCCGATTGTCCGAGCGATTTTACTGCGGCATCGTCCTCGAGCAACTGCATCTGTGCAGTTCCCAGCTGGCGAAAGTATTCAGAGCCTCCATCAGTCCCAAAGCGTCTATGAATCGTGCTTACAGTCGCTAGCACCTTGAGTGACGCCTCGGGCATATTGCGCAACTGATAGGCCATCGACAGGATGAGGGCGGCGTCGGCGATATGGATAAGGTCGATGGACTCACCACACTCATGGAGAGCTGTTGCGGAAAGGGCCATAGAGCGCCGTGCCTGATCGATTGCCGTACGGGTGCGACCGAGATGGACGAGGAACCATGCGGAGTGGTGGCGAAGGCGGGCAAGGATGCGGACGAGCAACGCGCTGTGAGGTTCACCGAGCTTGCGGATATTCGAGCGCATGCGGAGGAGCCCGTCTTCGTATCTCCCACTTGATGCATAAAGCTGTTGATCCGTCTCGATGCCCAGTTCGAACTCTTTGATTTCTTCAATGCGCTTGTTGCTGTAGACCACCTCGTCGCGGTCTGGTGAAATGCCGAGCGCCTCCCGCAACTCCGGGGATGGCGTCAGCACGAGCGGGCCATCGAGCAGCTGAACTTCGAACCTGTCGAGTGATCCGGGGAGCGGTGCGCGCTCTTGGATGGATGGATTTCTTGATACGATGGCGCGGAGACGGGCTGGAGTGATTCGAAATGCCACCGCAATCTCTGCCCATGTCAATCCTGCTTGGTCGTGCAACCAATGGAAGACGGGCGCAAGGTCTGGAACGTGGATTCCGTATGACTTCAGGAATGCCGGGATTTCTGGCTGAGCGGACCGAGGCATATCACCTCTCGTAATGAACGGCAGGAACGCTGCTTGACGGTGGTTGCAAGCATAATAACTCAATCATGACGAGCGCTTCAGGATCTGCTCAGCCACGCGTTTGTGTCGGCCCTTCCTTTTTGGGAGCTATCGCATCGCAAATCGGATAGTTGGCAATCAGTAATTCACTGTGCTGGCGTTCGCCCTTGGCCTGGACGGAATAATGGATTGGGACCACTTCAAACTCAAAGCACGAGAAGATCCGCCTTACATCTGGCGTGTCGTTGAGTGACATCAGGAACCTGCCTTTCAATGCCTTCAATCGGTCGCATAGAGTCTGAAAATCCTCCTGTTCCAGGTTGTGCCGGTAGAGTTTGATGCCGTAGTAGGGTGGGTCAATATAGAAGAAGGTCGTCGGCCTGTCATAGCGTTCCAGAACATCTTCATAAGGGGAGCACTCGATCTGCGTGGAAGCCAGCCGCTGGTGGGAGCGCGCAATCAACTCGGGAATCTTCTGCGGCGAGAATCGGTTGCTTGAGGTCACGAAGTAGCCGTAGGACTGGGAACGAACGCGCCCACCAAAGGCGACCTTCTGCAGATAGAGGTAGCGGGCTGCTCTTTGAATGTCGGTAAGCGCTGAAGGCGGTGTCTTTTGCAGCCGCTCGAACCACTCGCGGCTGAGCAGCATGAAGCGCATATAGCGGACCAGTTCTTCGTGATGCGACTGGCAGACACGGTAGAGGTTGACGACCTCGCCGTCCAGATCGTTCAGCACCTCGATCTTCGACGGCTCTTTGTGAAAGAACACCTGCGCACCCCCAGCGAATGGCTCAACATAGGCGAGGTGCTCGGGAATCCGCGCAATGATCCGCTTGGCAAGGCGGGTTTTGCCGCCGATGTAACTGAGTGGGCCTCTCATCGGACGGCCTCGCAGAGGGTGAAGAAGCGCTCGACCTGCACATGAAGGCCGAGAACTGCGGCGTCCTGCGCGGTGTGTGTCGCACCTGGATTGTTCAGGCTGGGCCAGATTGATTGAGCGGACAGCCGCAATTGCTCTCGTCTGCGAAGGGCTGGAACGCCGTATGAACTCAAAAGCTCATGCGTCGGCACCTCGACCATAGGAATTCCTGCCTCCCTGATCGTATCCACCGCAATTGCGTGAAGCGCGGTTGCCCGCTCGCTACATCCAACTAGAGGGGATTCAAGAGCCATGAACGCAATGTGGTGCGGTTCAAAGGTGCTGTTCAGGAACCCGGCCAACGAGTGAGCGGCCTTCGATATGTTGGTTGGCAGATGATGGATTGAGACATCTTCAATGCGGTTGCCTGCGAAGAATGCAAGGGCCGCTGTGCGCCGTGCGATCGAGAGCGCGGCAAGTGTCAGGTCTGTCATGGTTCGAATTGTTTCAATGATGAATGAAAACGGGGAGCAGGGGCATCCGGAGAGCAGGCCAGAGCGCTCTGAACCAAACAGGCAAGTTGCTCATGGCTGAAGCGCCCAACGTAACCAATATATAGACGGATATTCTTCACGTCTCCAAGACGTATGGCCAACTGGAGCGCGAAGTATTCGTCAACGGTGCGCGGTGCGAAGCAATCTGCTTCCGCAAAGTGATCAAGAATCGTCATCTCATGATGAGCTGGAGAACGCCTTGTTGGCCAACAGGCATATGCTCCTCGCGATTTCGAATCTCCTGCCGCAAGGTCGCGTAGAGATCTTGATAAAGGAACTCCGCCGGTACTCGGAGAATGGCCGAGAGCCGGAAGAGAGTGGCTACCCCAGGCAGATTGCAGCCGCGTTCAAGTCGGGCGAGTGTTCGTGGCGACTTGTGACCGAGAAGTTTTGCAACCTGCTCCTTTGTGAACTGCATTCGGCAGCGGTAATGCAGCAGATGATTTGTATATGGATGTGTGTTTGTTTTAGTGGGCATGAAAGATGTCCTCCTTTCACCAGCACCATACCAAGGAAATGCAAGGAGTGGAAGGAGGGCAAACCGGCCACTACTGGGTCATCAACACAAATTCTTGTGCATAACCTGCGCGTTGGAAGGTGGACTATGCAGCATGACGGCTTTGTCCACAGCATCGGCCAGACTCGCATCACTTGCCCTCCTTCCGTTCTTCGTGATTGTGTGCAACCATGTCGGTGATGAAAGTCTCAATAGCAACAAATCACTTCATGGTCTATGGGCGTGTCGAGCGTCAGTACGCCATTGAAACCCAGATGAAGCACCGTGACTGTTTTCAATCGTGGATATTGCCATTCTTCGGCGAGCGCGAGATTGAGGAGGTTGGCCGATTCGACATCCTGCATATGCGCGAATCGATGGTTGCGCAGGAACTCTCTTCGGCACGTCAGTCAAGCGTACTCGCAACCTGGAAGGTTCTGCTGGGGTTCGCGCGGTCTGTACTCAAGCTGAATTGCGCTGACCCTGGGGAGATCAGATTGCCGTGCAAGGAGGTGCCGAATCCAGTAGTGGTACCACTCGACGAGTTGCAGCATATCCTCGAATGCCTGAATCCAAAGAAGTGGACTGATCTACGACTGCGAACATTATGTGAGGTCCTCATGGGGACGGGGCTGCGCATCTCCGAAGCTCTGAGCCTGGACCGGATACCCTTTGATCGCGGAATCACAGAAGTTGATATCGTGGGTAAAGGAGCAAAACGAAGGACTGCGTTTTTCTCAGACCGTGCCATCTTCTGGATCAAGGAATTTCTGAACTCCCGCGCGGACAATCATCCCGCTCTCTTTATCACCACCGGATCTCCAGCCCGCCGCTGGGCGCGATATGATGCTTCGAAACACTTCGCGCGCTTGCGCCGCATCTCCGGCTATTCGAAGAAGCTGACGCCGCACATCTTGCGTCACACTTATTGCACCACGTTGCGCAACAACGGCGTGGACATTTCTCTCATTAAAGAGCTGGCTGGGCACAGCGACATCGAGACGACTGCGCGCTATTATCTGGGAGTAGACAAGCCGGTATTGAGGCGCGCGATCAAGGACCATCTCCACTATGACTCTCCGCCAGTAGTTGACAACAAATCCGATTCGCCCTATGCTGCAAAGGCTTAACAAATAACAACATCCGGTTTGTCTCGTCGCAGGCGCTTTTCCCTCAGAAAGACTCGCACCGGACCACCTCCTTTCTAAGGAGAATTTGACAGGACAGGACGATTACTTTGTAATGCGGTCCGAGTCTCACAACTGTCAATTGGTCGATTCTGCTTCGTTCTCAGGAACAAGCAGGAACCTCATTGGTCTTGGCGTAGCATTTCTATCACTCTTCGGTTTCAGTACAGGAAGGCCCTTTTCAGACGAGATACTCTCGGATGGAAAGGGCCTTTAATTTATGTCTAATTCCGAGATTCATGAGCATTCCATCGAGCGTCTTATACCTGGATTCCTTTTGCACATTGAAGTGGAGCGTCATTTCGCACGCGAAAGCATTGTCAAATACCGCGACTGCATGAAGCAGGTGGGCCGCATCCTTGGTCCTGTGCTGGTCACGGAGATTAGCAAGGCTGATCTGCTCCGCCTCAAGAGCAACCTGATGAGCAGGGACCTGTCCATCAACAGGCAAGTCAGCATCCTGCTCGTCTTGAAGCGCTTCCTTACCTACGCCAGTGAGGAACTTGGGTTGCCGGTGCTGCCAGCGGACTCAGTTCTGATTCCTAGGCGGCCACGTCGTGAAGTTGGCTACCTGACGGCGGAAGAGGTTGAGCGGTTCGTTGCGTCAATCAAAACAACGAGCGGCGAAGGACACGTCTATCTTCCAGGCCTGCGGTTCCGCGCACTCGTTGAGATTCTGCTTGGTAGTGCCATGAGAATCAGCGAGGTGCTCTCGCTCAACCGCGACCAGATTGATTTTGAAAATGGCGAGGCGAAGATCATCGGCAAAGGCTCCAAAGAACGTGTTGTCTTTTTCACGGACCGAGCACTCGGCTGGTTGCGCCGGTACCTTTCCGTGCGCACCGATCCAAATCCGGCGCTGTTTGTGACAACGGACGGAGAACGGCGATTGAAGAGGCCTGACATATGGAGGCCGTTTGCCAAATACAGGAAGCTTGCTGAGATCAACAAGCGCGTGACGCCGCATCTGCTTCGGCACACTGCTGCGACGCAGCTCCTTTTCAACGGTTGTCCTGTTGGCCACATCAAAGAGATTCTCGGCCATGAGCGGTTGGAGACCACATGCCGCTATTACCTGGGGCTCGACCATCGCGCCGCCAAGGCTGCTCATCGCAAGTACTTGATGTACTCGGCGGCAGCCTGAGGCTTCGATTGACCTGTGATCATCAGGATGGCATCGTGTGAACCAGAACCGTTTCCATGATCTATATAGATGAGGTTCGGAGAGACCTCGCTATACTGGGAGCGATTGTCGATTCTGTGCCTGGAGGAGATTGGGGCGATGTGCACTTGGCGGAAGGGAAGAACTCTGGAACTCGTGCTCCTACCCAACCCGGAGACGGCCTATCAGCCCAAGCCGCCAAGATGGTTCCATCCAGCGTGGATGTATTGCACGGTTCGCAACGATACAGATGAGTCGATCTTCGTCTACGGCGCACGCCATGAATCTGAGACCACGACGATTCCTACCTCGCTCTACTTGCTGCCGCCGAAGCAACGCACACCTCACTTCTGGGACTGCAAGGGCGTACTGATTCCGATGGGGCGGGAAGTCCGCATCAAGGGGCAGGTCATTCAGGGCCCAGTAGCTCTGAAGTATCGTGATTTCAGATGGGTTCGTATGCGAAGGATCGAAGATGCCTACCTCTGCCCGCCTCACAATGGCGTGCTGACAGCTGAGCAGATGGATTTTCCTGCGCCGCTTCTTTCCCATGAACAACTGCTCGCCTGCCCGCGCCGAGTTGTTCGTGTGCGGTGAGAGAACCCACTTTGAACGCGGGAGAACTGCAGTGTGCAAATGGCGCGAGAATGGCTGCCGCCCTTGCTGAGTTGGTCGTTCCAAACCACTGCAAGATTCCTTCCAGCCCCTGACACGCATCATGGCGCGAACCATTGCAACAGCCGACTCAGGATGACTTAAGTCCTTTAATTCACTATAGATCGAAGGATATTTCTGGGGTGATCAAACAGTACATAGGTGTGGTTACCATGCGGAGTTTCAGCCTTTCCATTTTGAGAAATAGGTGAAATCGATTAGCATTCTCTCGATTCCAGAAATCACCTGTTTGGGCTACTGAACTAGTTTGCGTGACGAGTGTGTCTTTGGATGACCGGACTCTGAACTCAGATCGCTATCGTCAATGAAGGGACTTGCTGCCTGTGCTGATGGGAATCCCTGCTCTCAAGAGACCTACTGGTCGATGGCTTGCTATGGCATTGCTCGTCGCGCTGGCAATGTCCGGCGCTTCGGCTTCTCTCGCTCATGCGCGCAACAGGCCGCAGAAGGTCACAGTTCATTCTTTGGCTACGGGCACGCTTCTACGCGGAAGCTGGGGCCTGAATCAGGATATCTATCTGGCAGAGATCTTGTTAAAAAACGATGCCTCCGCGCGACTCGTGCGCATCGTCGATGAGTACTCAGAGTTCGCGCCGCCTCTTTCGCGCCAAACATTGATTGCAGCCGAGGGAACTATGTTGCGTATCCGGCGGGACGAAACCTGCGATGTGACTTACGCGGGAATGCATTTGCGTGCAGCGCCGGGCGACCCAATAGCTCTTCTCAACGAACCGTTGTTTTATCAACCCCATCTGCTGAATACGCCAGATCCAGAAGAGCTCTTGCCTTGTTACCGGGTAGTCCGACCCATCTGAGAGGAAACCAGATATGAGAAAAGCAATACAAGCATTGGCCGTCTGCTGTGTAGGCATGGCGACGAGCCTGGCAGCGCAAACCAATACATTCCCGGCCAGCGGTAATGTCGGGATCGGGACGACGAACACCAGCATATGCTCGTTAAACGCCCAGGAAACAATGCGGACGGGCCCGGATTGTACGTCAGCCTCAAGCATATTGCGCAACTGAGTTCTTGGCACTGTAATGCAGGCCCTTTTCACGCCTCTCTATCTCTTTCCGAAGGTGTTGGGATGAAAAACGGATCCTTATCCATCCAGAAGTCAGCACACGTCGCATACGGAGTTGCGGCAGCTACAGCGCCCCGATGGAAGGTTAGTGATAAAAGCACACCTATCTCCGTTCAAGTGTGCCGAAGCCAAATGAAAGGAACTATACAACGATGTGTAGGCCATGGAAGCTCGCCATCCTTCTCCTCGCGCCTCTGACGGTCTCGGCCACCGCTCATTCGCAGACATCCTCTGTTAATCAACTCGTAGTGCTTGGGAGCCCAAGTGGACCTGCGCCTAACGCCGAAATCGGAACGTTTCGAGACGACGGCAACGCCAATCTCTATATCGGAGCTACGCTTAACGCCAATATCGTGATCGATCCCACACCTGGCGACGGTCAAACGACGATCTATGCGGATGCCGGCCAAGGCTTGGCGGTAGTAGATACCGATATGAATCCTCCGTATCAAACAACGGTGTTTTGCACGACCACAAATAACGATTACACAGAGGCTGCTGGTGGTTCAGTCTGCAATCCCTTCGACATTTTTGATGTATCGAACCGGGAAACATTCGGCAATGGATATATGCATTGGTTCTCCAATGGGGCATATGTATGGAATGCGGGTATTTCTAACCCTGCCGCTGGAGTTATCAGCTTCGATACCATCTTGGACGGAAACGCTTCCGCAACGATAGCTGTTGGTAAGATCGTATTCCCGGATGGAAGCTTTCAGGCAACAGCGATTCACGCGGGCCCTGCCGGTCCGGCTGGACCTGAGGGCCCGCAAGGACCAACCGGCGTGACCGGAGCAGTCGGCTCGCAGGGACCAGCGGGACCGACAGGAGCCTCCGGGCCTGCTGGGGCCAGCCCCTTTACACTTTCTGGTTCAAATGCGTATTTTACGCAAGGCAACGTGGGGATTGGGACTACGGCCCCAACTGCCCTGCTTTCTGTTGGTCTAAATTCTCCCTTCCGAGTAGGTTCTACCGGCGCTATCTCAACTTCCGGTGGCCTATCAGTGTCATCTGGGGAAGTCTCATTGCCGTCAGCATCTATCGCTAATTCAGCTTTACAGGCGAGCGGAACTGTGACAGTTACTGCAGGAACGGGCCTTACTGGCGGAGGCGTAGTGGCCCTCGGAGGTACAACAACCCTGTCGCTGCTGAGCGTTGGAGCAGCCGGGACCTATGGCTCCTCGACCCAGATTCCAGTGTTCACGACAGATGCTTACGGTCGCATAATTGGAGTTACAAGTACATCGATTTCTGTTGCTTCGTCCGCGTGGTCTGGTCTGGCTAACCCTGCTTCGAATCTCTCTCTTTTAACCGATTCCTACACGTCAACATTTACAGCGGGTTCCACAACGGGGACAGCCAACCTGTTCAACTTTGCTGATTCTGCGAACAACACAGGAACTGGGAACCTGGTCAACATTTCTACCGCCGCCCAATCGACCCTCAACCCGTTTGCAGTCTATTCCGCTGCTGGGAAGAATCCTTCTATTCAAGTGCTGGCTAACGGTAACGTAGGCATCGGCACGACGACACCAGGAGCCGTGCCCCCAACCGGTTACGTCACCGGTACGCCAATTCTCGAAGTCAAAGGCGACATCGTCGTAACGAATGGCTCTGGCGGGTCACTTACTTTCCAGGATGGCACCACGCAGAGCACAGCCTGGACCGGCACGGTATGCGGTGGCGATTATGCCGAGTCGGTGGACGTGACCGGCGACCGCAGGAAGTACGAACCGGGCGATGTGCTGGTAATCGATCCCGACGCGCCGGGCAAGTTCCTGAAGTCAGCTGAGCCATATTCAACGCTGGTTGCCGGTGTCTATTCAACCAAGCCAGGGACAGTGGGCCGTCGCCAATCGACGCCCAAGAGTGACGACGAGGTGCCGATGGCAATGATCGGCATAGTGCCAACCAAGGTCAGCGCAGAGAACGGACCCATCAAGCGCGGCGATCTACTAGTCACCTCATCCACGCTCGGCTACGCCATGAAGGGAACGGAGCGCGGCCGTCTTGTGGGCGCAGTGATTGGGAAAGCACTCGGTTCAATCAACGATGGCACTGGCGTTATTGAAACGCTCGTTACACTTCAGTAGCCGCAACCGCATTAAGGACCGAGATGACGCGACTCAGGATATCTACTGCTAGATCAGATGTCCAGGATCATGCTAATGCACCTGATTCGAAGTATGTAACTTGGTGGGACAGAGGAGTAAGAATTATGAAAATGACAGCGCTACCCCGAGTGCTAACCGCAATCGTTGTATTGTTACTTGGAGGTGTGCTGAACCTCCGCGCCGCGGACAAGTATTTCTACAACACTCGCTACGACGATTCTACTCGACTCTACATTGTAGATATCACGAACAACACAGCGACCGTGTTGATCTGTGAGATCAGCTACACAGGTCAATCGTTGATTGGGCAGGACATCAACAGGAAGCGACGGGTGTTTGTGCGAAGTGTAGGAAAGGGTGGAAAGACTGTCGTTGTTCCGGTACATTTCGGTGGAATCAAGAACTTTTCTGCTTCAGCGGTGTGCGCCGCAAAATAGAGAACTCAACTTCAGGAGACCGAATGCGTATCCAAGCGTTTGCTTTGCTGTCAGCCCTTTTGTTTGCTCCTGACCTTGCGGTCGGGCAGATGCCAGCGCCAGCTGTGCCCGACAACACGCTCAATTCGACGAATACGATTGGCCTTCCTCCGGCGTCAAGCAAAGAGGGAAACGCCGAAGTCGTGAATTTGAATAACGGCGGGCTGAATCTATTTCTTCCTATCGTGGCATTTCCGCAACGGGCGGGTGCTGCCCTACTTCAGCTCGGATTCACATATGATAGCAATCAGGTCAATCTGCAGGAAGTGAAGAACGTTTCCGTTGAGAATGATACGAGTGACGACGCTGGCATCTGGGAAAATGGCGGCGCAGAGCTCGTAGACTTTATCAACATAGGCGAACAAACAGGGCAGATAGCTGGTGTATTCAGCGCCCCACTCGATCTGAATATTCCGCAATTAACTGGGTCGTTAGAGTACTTTGGCGATTGGACTTATAACGACGCTCAAGGTTCCTTTGAAGGCGCTGGCCCGTTATACTGCGTAACAAATCTTGCATTCCGGGACTGGCAAGGATCGACCCATGCGTTTGAGTTGGCCTTCGGAGCCGTGGCATGCGATGAAGAGTCGGCGACTATAAACAAGTCCGTGGCGGAGGTGTATACGGATAATTCAAACGATCAGGAATATTATCATTTGGATGCAACGAATCGTGCGGACTTTGTGGTATATGCCCCTGATGGAACAGCCTATCATTTTGCAAATCCGCACCTTCCGTGTGGAACACAATGGGGTCTGAATTGTCCTCAAGGAGGGAGCGTCGAGCAATATATCAATATGCCAATGAGTTCATCGGTCGACCGGTTTGGAAACACGATGAATTATACGAAGAATAGCAGCGCCGGGAATATGACATCTAGCGGGACGCTGACCGACACTGTCGGGCGGACAATTCAAATCGGTAAAGACCCGACCACGGGGAACTTTACGATTTCGTACAAGGATACAAACGGCAACCAACAATCGGTTTCTCTCGTAGGGCTTCCAAGTGCAGATCTCACCATCCCTCAGGCAAGCGGGCAAGACGTTGGACCATATCTTCAGACCAACACTTGTTCCCTGACAGCAGTGGGCTCAGGATATCCAATAACTCCGATCTACGCGTTCAACACCAGTAGTGATCCCACCCCTCCCCTACGCAATTCGAGTAGCGAATTCATGGGGATTGGTGTCCACTACTCGAGCACGGGGCAGACATATAAGCTCTTATTCGATTCTTTCGGACATTTGATGCGGATCACATATCCAGAGGGTGGATATCACCGGTACGATTATGCAGGGTATCTAGTTAACATCGTTCAAAATGACGCGACCTGTAATTGGACGACTACTCAAGTGGCGCATCGCTACGAATGTGCAAAGAGTTCCGGAGCGTGCTCGACAGCCGAGGAAGCGACAACGACCTATTCCCCGAACGATAGCAGTGCCAACGTAGCAACTGATCCCTGCCTTGGGACAGTGGCTACCCCAGGTGTGCTGCAGAATGGCATGGTTCTGAACAAGGAAACGATGGTGCAAGATCCTGACGGAACAACGACATTTCACTGTTTCGATTCTGGGGGGATAAACGCGTCTCCTGGCGATGCTTTCGTCAATCACGAAACAGATGTTTATACGTACTCAGCTTCTGGGAGTCTCCTGAGATATGTAAATGAATACCCCTCAGTGTATTTCCCATCAAAGGTTACTACCACCGTGTACGATGGCTCATCGCCACAGGCATCGTACACAACATATCAATATGATACGGTGCCAATTACATTCGATACGCTCGGCGATCCGTGGCATGGACGTTGCGGGTACTATCTAGGCAATGGGACCAGCAGTCTGGATCCGTATATTGGATGCCGTGCTGTGAGTAATCCTACACAGATGGATGTGTATGGATATAATGGGACCCACCTGAAGTCGATTACGGAGTCTTGGTATTACTACGGCGGCAATGCGCATGCACCTTTGAGTACAACAGTCACCGATCCGCAATCAGGAGCATGGCATACAACGCGTCTCGACTATAAGGGGACGGCATGTGTGAATAGTTATACCGAGAGCGGTAGCAACGCGAACACATCTACGTGGACTTATACGCCCGATGCTTGGTGCCGACCGACGGCGATCAAAGATCCAAATGAATACACCACAACATATGGCTATAGTGATCTGTCGAACGGTTGGAGCGACGCGACATGTGCACCAGCCGCCGATTCGTATGCCTATTTAACATCGATCACTAACCCGCTACAGCAAACCGCAAAGTTCAAGTACTACTCGTGCACGGGACAACTCGGAACCAGCAGCGACCCGAATGGTACGAACGTATCGCTCACATACGACGGTGCACAGAGGGTCATCCAGCGACTGGTTCAGAGCGGAACTACTCTTGCTGACCAAATCACGGCAACCTATGT
>Ga0181520_10006481_pt1 | contig 17870 bp, 16 predicted proteins | sample PEATcosm2014_Bin_29_FD_132451 | JGI IMG/M metagenome (GOLD analysis project Ga0181520, IMG submission 132451) | Peatland microbial communities from MTU Mesocosm Facility, Houghton, MI, USA - PEATcosm2014_Bin02_30_metaG | ecosystem: Environmental > Terrestrial > Soil > Wetlands > Peat | place... | reverse complement strand
GGCCAGGAACTCGTGATCCAGTCCTCGCAGCCCTGATCGCTTCTCGGCCCATTGCGGGGAACCGGGGGTGGGCGTGGGTCGCGATGTGGTTCGTTGTTTTGGAGGTGGACAGTAACCTTTTTCAACGGCTGGTTCCTGGGCGCGTGCTCAGGAAGAGGCTTCTATTTGTTGGCCCGGCTGCTTGCACGACTCTCGTAGACATCGACGCATCAGAACAGGGACGAAATCGAAGGGAGATGGCTCGGTCGAGCCGATCGAGGCCGGTTGATGAGGATGCTGTCACCCACGAAAAGTGTTTATCCGGTGGCTAAACTGCCTGAGAGGAGAAGCAGACGGGGACGCTATATTTCCGCCAGAGCGCGATGTACAAGATGGATCGAGATCGCACCTTCGCCAACGGCTGACGCCACCCGCTTCACGTTTCCGGAGCGGATGTCGCCAACTGCGTATACTGCCGGCAAGCTGGTCTCAAGCATCTGCGGTGGCCGGCCCAGAGGCCACTTTCACGGCGCGTTTGCCAGAACAGGATCGAGATCCCGTCCGGTAAGAATGAAGCCCTGCTGATCGAGGGCGACACAGTCCCGCAACCAGTCGGTCCGCGGTGACGCACCCGCCATCACGAAAACGTGCCGGATCTCGCGCGTCGAACTCTCCCCCGACGACCGTTCGAGCCAGGTGACGCGTTCCAGATGCGAATTGCCCTCTAATGACAGGAGCTCGGATTCCAGATGCAGCTCGATCACCGGGTGGGTCGTAATCCTCTGGGTAAGATAGCGCGACATGGTTTCCGAAAGGGTTTTTCCGCGAACCAGCATATAGACCCGGTGAGCAGTCTCTGCCAGGAAAACTGCTGCCTGGCCGGCTGAATTGCCGCCGCCGATGACGATGACCTCGTCGCCCCCGCAAAGTTGCGATTCCATGAATGTAGCCGCGTAATAAACTCCATTTCCTTCGAACTGCCTGAGGTTGGCGATATTCGGCTTGTTGTATTGCGCTCCAGCGGCGATGACGATGCTGCGGGCCTGCAGAATGCTGCTATTCTCCAGCGAGAGCTGGTATGGTCTCCGATCGCATTGGAGCCGGACCACTCGTTGTCCCACCAACATCTGAGCGCCAAATTTTTCCGCCTGGGCAACGGCGCGGCCCGTGAGATCCAGGCCGGAGATGCCAGTAGGGAAACCAATGTAATTCTCTATCTTCGAGCTCGAGCCCGCCTGTCCGCCGGGAAAGTCGGCCTCGATCACGACGGCGTCTAAGCCTTCAGAAGCGGCGTAAACCGCCGCCGCCAGTCCGGACGGACCGGCGCCCACGATGGCAACATCGCGAATGTGCGATTCATCGACTGTGTCCGCGAATCCCAGACATTCAGCCAACTTCTGCGTAGTAGGATTGCGCAGCACGGCTTTTCCGCTGCAAATCACAACGGGTATTTCGTCGATCTTCAGGCTAAAGCGATCGAGCAGCTCCTGAGCAGTCGTATCGCTGTCGAGGTCGATATAGGTGTGCGGGTGGCCATTGCGGGTGAGAAACTCGCGCACGCGCAGCGTGTTAGCTGAGTAGTGCGATCCGAGGATAACCACGTTACCCATGCCCTCTGTAATCAGCGAGAGGCGTCGCTGGATGAAAGCGCGCATGAAGATATCGCTGAGTTCGGCATCTTTTGCGATCAGCGAGTGCAGGGCATCGGCGCTAACCTCGAGGAATTCCCCCGGGTCGGCAACGCGCCCGCGCGCCATAGAGCGGGCCCCGGAAATCAAGACCATTTCTCCGGAGAAACCTCCTGGACTATAGGTCACAAATACGTGCTCGCCGGAGAGGCTCGTCATGAGAATCTCGAGCTTTCCTGAGAGCACTACAAAGCAAGGCAGCCCCCGTTCGCCCAACTCGAACAGAATCTCTCCGGCTCGAACTGTTCTCGCAGTGCCGTACGGCCGGATGCGGTCGATCTGGGCCGGGGTCAGGACAGGGAATGCCTCGGCCTGCCGGTCGGGTATGTTAATCGATGGCTGCATCAACTCCGGTCAATTGTATGTCTTCCTGTCAATGGCCGATTCCGTCTCCATTGTCGTCATGATCATCTCACGTGGACCGCACCGCTCCTCGGAAACGCCGACGAGAGCCTGAAGGAAATCATTTGCGTCGAGGCGCCGAGCGCCTCGATCAGGAATTCGCCCCTTAGCACGCGGACGGCTTATCAAGAACAAGCTGCATGTCACCAATGTAGTGTTCCAGAAATCCGCCCTCGCAGTAGGCGAGATAGAAATTCCACATGCGAATGAAGCGCTCGTCGAATTGCAACCGCCGCACCTCGGGGAGACGGCTTAGGAAGCGACGCCGCCACTCGCTCAGGGTAAGCGCATAGTGCTCGCCGATATCTTCTGCTCCGACCAGACGCAGGGAACTTACCCGCGCCACCGACCGCAGCATTTCAGCGACCGACGCCAATTCCGCCCCTGGGAAAATATATTTCTTAATCCAGTCACTCTGTTGCAAATATTGCCTGAAATGCTGCTCGTTCATCGTAATGGTCTGCAGCAGCATCCTTCCGTTCGGTTTCAGGAGGCGCTCGCAGACAGCAAAAAACTCGTCGTAGTGTTTGTATCCCACCGCCTCGAACATCTCGATGCTGACCAGCTTGTCGTAGCTGCCACGGAGGTTCCTGTAGTCCTCGAACAGGAGCTCGACCGGGGACCCTGGGAGCGATGCAAACAGCTTCGCGCTGAACTGATGTTGCTTTCGACTAATCGTGGTGGTGGTTATCCGGCAACCGTAGTGCCGCTTTACATATGTGGCGAATCCACCCCATCCGGTACCAATCTCGATTACGCGATCGCCCGGTTGCAGATCGAGCTTGCGGCAAATCGTCTCGAATTTGCGGTTTTGTGCCACCTCCAGCGCGTCTTCCGGGTCACTGTACAGAGCACAGGAGTAGGCCATCGAGCTGTCGAGAAACAATTGATAAAAATCGTTGCCCAGATCGTAATGCGAGGCGATGTTCTTACGGCTACCTGTCTCCGTGTTATCCCTGCGCCGGTGACGCGCATAATTGAGCAGTCGCGTGGCCATCGAGATCACACGATTTCGGGCATCGAGCCTGGGCATATTGCGGATGGCGGCACGGACCACGGCAACCACGTCGGAAGACGACCAGTCGCCATCCATATAGGCTTCGCCTACCCCGATATCGCCGCCCAGCACAGCCCGCGGAAAGAATCGTTCGCGATGCACCACCAGTTCGGCTCGCAGAGGATTGCTCGGGTCGCCAAAACTTCGCATGACGCCACCGAATCGAACCTGGAGGAAGCACTCGCTAAAATCCTTCAGAGATTCGTAAAACAGCCTTTCGGTGAGCCCGGGTTTGGTGTGCACCGCGCTCAATGCGTCTTCCATGAAGCCCCCAATTCCTGCTTATTTCTTCTTGTGTAGATGCCCTTCCCGGGATGCGCAACGCCGGGCACGCCCTTCAACGCCAGTCGCAGTGCCTGCCAATGAATTCCCGCGATCACCCGCATTGTCATCAGGGGAAACTCCGCGATGGCGCGATGCAATTCGTGCCTGGTCCACTCCCGGCGCCTTAGTTTCAACGTCGAGTCGAAGACCAGGTCACCATTTTCGAAGCTCATGCATTCCACTACCAGGTCCTCGCCCGGAGCGCTGAAGGTCCAGTCGTAGATCTGGTTCAGGGGCATAAACGGGGACACATGAAAGCTCTTGTTGAAGCGGTACCGTCTCGCCATCGAAGCGGAAACTTCAAGGTCTTGATTGAGCCAGTAATTCTCCGTCTCCCCGAATGTGTTGTTAACCTCAGCCATGACCGACCGGAACTCACCGCCGCTGTAGTGGTAATAGAAGGAAACCGGGTTGAAGTTGTAGCCAAAGGTACGCAGGTGCGTCAGCAAGAAAACCGGTTCCCTGGGTCCGAGCCCGACGGATGGCCTTCGTGGGTCGAGGCGCAGCCGCTCCCTCAGGGGCAGGGCCGAATCACCGAAGTGATCGGCCTCAAGGTAGCTGATCACATTGCACCGGTTGTAACTGGCCAGCGGTGAAATCGACATCAGCTCCGGTAGTCTGTCGATGTCCAGAAAGGCCAGAAAAAGCGGATAGGTGAATATGTGCGACCGCGGGCGGAACCTGCGATGCCGCAGTGTGCCTGTATAGATGCCGGATGCGATCATCGCCTCACCACTCCACTCCGAGAGCCTTTGCGACGCGGATCGCCGAATTCAACCCGTCCTCATGGAATCCATAGAACCAGTAGGCGCCGCAAAAATGCAGATGACGAACTCCACTCACCTCGGCCCATCGCTGTTGCGCTCGAACGGATTCGATCGTAAAAAGCGGATGACTGTACGCAATCTCCCGCAAACTTTTTCCCCGGCCGATGGTTTCGCCATCATTGAGCGTGACACAGTATTGCTCCGGCGTATCGAGCCTCTGCAGGCGATTCATGTGATACGTGACCGTGGCTGCGGAACTCCTGTTATCGATTCGGTAATTCCAGGAAGCGCGCGCAGCCTTCGCTCGCGGAAGCAGACGATCGTCCGTGTGCAGCGTCGCCTGATTCCTCGTGGTCGCAAAGGAGCCGAGCAGCGACCGCTCGGTCGCGCTTGCCTCGCCAATGAGCTGCAGCGCCTCCGGTGCATGGCACGCGAAGATTACGTCATCGAAAATTTGTTTTTGCCCGTCGGGAAAGTGAATCGCGGCTCCGCTTTCTCCTCCGAAAACAGCCTGAATTTTGGCGCCGGTCACGATGCGGTCGCGATAGGGTGCGGTGAGCGGAGGGATGTAGACAGAGCTCCCACCCCGGATCGTGTACCACTGCGGATGATCGTCGATGGTCAAAAAGCCGTGGTTTTCAAAAAAGCGCAGCAGCATGAAAGCGGGGAACTGGTCGATATGGGCGAGCGACGCAGACCACACAGCGGAAGCCATGGGATAGAGATAGAGGCGAGTCAGATCGCCGCTAAATCCGTAGCGATCGATGTATTCGCCGAGCGTCATTTCCGGTGGGATGCCCTCGCGCAGCCGCTGCGTCGATTCCCGATTAAAGCGCACGATGCTGCGGAACAGCGCATAATGCGCGGGGCGGCAAAGATTCTCTCGAGATGCAAAGAAACCGTTCAGCCCGCGGCTGCTGTACTCGCGAGCGTTACGTTCGTCCGTGACGCCGAAGGACATGTCGCTCTTCTGCCGCTCCACTCCCAGTTCGCGGAGTAGGCGCACCAGGTTTGGGTAGGTTCGGTCGTTATGGACGATGAAGCCGGTGTCGATCGGCCGAGCGCCCACACTGGTTTGAATGTTGTGCGTGTGCGTGTGGCCGCCCAGCCGCAGATCCCGCTCATACAACCACACTTCATGCCTACGGCTCAGAAAATACGCTGCCGCCATGCCCGAGATTCCGGATCCGATGACCGCGACGCGGGTCATGATCCGCCGTGGGGCAGGCGCACAGATCGAATGTCCCGCACAATACCCCCAGCCTGCAAGGCACGCAGCACATAGTAGGTAATGTCGATCTCCCACCAGCGCAGTCCCTGGCGGCAGGCGTACATGTATTGATGGTGATTGTTGTGCCAACCCTCGCCCAGAGTGATCAGCGCCAGAACGAAGTTGTTACGGCTGTCGTCCGGTGTGTCGAATCGCCGAGTGCCCCAAACGTGGGCTATGGAATTGATGGCGAAGGTACCATGAAACAACAGGACTGTGGAAACACAAAATCCCCAAAGGAAGCCTGGAAAGCCACCGAGCACCAACGTCGCCAGCGCCAGGGTCACGGGGGGCACCCAGAAGTGGCGATCGATCCAGCGAAGCTCAGGGAACTTCGCGAAGTCGCCGATGAGGCGCGGATCGTATTCGTCGTAGTCGTTCGAGATAACCCAGCCCACGTGCGCCCACCAGAAGCCGTCCTGGCGAGGCGAATGAATATCCTTTTCCAGATCCGACTCCGCATGATGGACGCGATGATGAGCCGCCCACCACAGAACGCCCTTTTGCGAAGAAGTTTCCGCCAGGAATGCGAGAGCAAACTGCATCGGCCTGCTCAGATGAAACGAGCGATGGCTGAAATACCGGTGATAGCCCGCGGTTACGCCAAACATCCGCACCAGATACAGAGCTAACGCCAGTCCGACATATTTCCAATGAAACGGGATGAAAAGCACGCACGCGCACGCAAGGTGGATCGCAACAAAAGGGACGATCGCTCCCAGACGATACTTCGCCCTCTGAGCCACTTCGTGAATGGTCCCGACATCCGACATCGTTACTCTGCTCAAGCGTCTCCCGGATAAGTCTTTGTGTTTAAGATTCTTAAGGCGCATTTCCGCCATCGTCACGGAGGGGCTTTCCCTGATTCCCGAAATTCTATATTAGTATTACGCGCGGGTGGGTCGAACGGATTGGTGGATTCGCTATGCTGTTTTCACCAGAGTCAATACAAAGCCCCGCTTTTTTACTTAAGGTGAAGAGATTTACCCCGGGCAGTGTGCCGTGCCTCTCTCCTTGAGGCGTCTATAGTCCAATTACGAGGAGCCTATGAAGACATTTCTCAAGATCCTGTTCGGCGGCATTTTTCTTTCGATGGTCGTCATGACCGTCCGGGTGCAGGCCCGCAAGTCCCTGCTTCTGGCTCCCGGCGAGTTCAGCTGGTCGACGAGCCCATGGGCATGCGCCACACTGGCCGATGCTTACTTTGGCTTTCTCACGTTCTTCGTGTGGGTCTGCTTCCGCGAAACTAAGGTATGGAGCCGGATTTTGTGGTTCGTTCTTATCATGTCTCTCGGTAATATTGCTATGTCGGGATATGTCCTTCTGCAGCTGTTTCAGCTTCGTCCCGATCAGCCGGCCGCGGCGCTCCTCGGCCGGAAATAGCATCGCCTCCCGATGGCCTCTTTTTTGCAACGCCGTCTCATCACGCCGCTCGTCGCGATTCTGCGCGAGGGAACGGCTCCGCAGAAGCTGGCCTGCAGCGTCGCCTGCGGAGTAGTCTGCGGGCTTTTCCCTGTCATGGGGACGACGACCCTCCTTGCTGGCGCCGCGGCATTGACCTTCGGTCTCAACTTGCCGACCATCCAGCTGGTCAATTATTTGATCTACCCGCTCCAGCTTGCGCTCATCGTTCCGTTCATTCGCGCCGGCGAATTTATGCTTGGCGCTCAGGGCACGCGCCTATCGCTCCTGGAGATGATTGCGGTATTTCGCCACAACCACTGGCAAGGCCTGCACGTCCTCTGGCTGCTCGCCCTGCAGGGCATCGTGGCGTGGCTGTTTCTCGCGCCGTTTCTGTTCGCGGCTGTGTACTCGATCGCTCTGCCGCCGATTCGCGGCATGGCTCGGGCGATTGCGGCCAGTCGAGAGGCCGGCGTGGTGATCCCATGACCCCTTTCCTTTGGCTGTCATTGCTCGGCCTGGTCGTAGTTGCGCTCATCATGTTCGTCGTCTGGCTGATCGAGCAGCGGACGGGCAATGCCGGAATCGTCGACATCGCATGGGCTTACTGTCTTGGCTTACTCGCTCTTCTCGACGCCATCCGGGGCAAGGCCGCGCCGTTTCCCCGCTGGACAATCACCGCGATGGTCATCGTGTGGTCCGGCAGGCTCGGCACTCACCTGTTTCGGCGTGTCGTCGGCAAACCGGAAGAAGGCCGCTACCAACAATTGCGGGCGCAGTGGTCCTCGTCAGCGGCATGGAAGTTTCTGCTCTTTTTTGAAGCGCAGGCGGTTCTGGACGTGCTCCTTTCCATTCCGTTTCTGCTCGTCTGCACTGACGCCGATGCGCCCGGCAAAATGGTTTCGGTCCAGATTGCCGGCGTTGTTATCTGGCTGGTGGCAATTCTCGGAGAGAGCCTCGCCGACGCTCAACTGGCGCGCTTCAAGCGCAGCGCCAACCACGGGGCGGTTTGCCGTGACGGGCTTTGGAACTACTCACGCCATCCCAACTACTTCTTCGAATGGCTGGTGTGGATCGGCTGGGCGATGTTCGCTGAGCCAGTTCACCACGGGTGGTTCGCATGGAGCGCGCCGCTCCTCATGCTCTTCTTCCTGCTTCGCGTCACCGGAATCCCCGCCACGGAACTGCAGTCGCTGCGAAGCAAAGGCGAGGCGTACGCGGAGTATCAAAGGACCACCAGCGCGTTTGTACCTTGGTTTCCAAAGGGCCGGGAGAAAGCCGCCTGAATATCCAGCTGGCATCCCCGACCCTGATGTCTCGCCTGAACGCCACTGTCGTCGACTGGTCGTCGGGGCTGCTGGAGCGCGGCTTTGTGCCCGACCCCGTGGTTCGGTTGCAGATTCGACGCCTCCTCGGGCAACGCCTCCGGGATGAAGCCCGCGGCGGGCCGGAACAGCAGAGCGAGTTTTTGCGCCACTTCATCGCGCAGCTTCGTCGCAGCCCCATCGCCCTTTCCACCGTGGAGGCGAATCAACAGCACTATGAAGTCCCAGCGCGTTTTTTTGAGCTGACCCTCGGCCGGCGCCTCAAGTACAGCTCCGGCCTGTGGGAGCCTGGCTGCAAATCACTCGATAAAGCAGAGGAAGCGATGCTCGCGATGACCACCCAGCGCGCGCAAATCGAAGACGGGCAACGCATCCTCGAACTCGGCTGCGGTTGGGGATCACTCACCTTTTGGCTAGCGGAGCGTTTTCCGAACGCCAGCATCCTCGCCGTCTCCAACTCCTCATCGCAGCGTGCTTTTATCGAAGCGCGCATGTTGGAGCGCAAAATCACCAACGTTCGCATCGTCACCGCGGACATGAACGCCTTCGACGCGTTTGCGCACACCTCGGCGCGATTCGATCGGGTCGTTTCCGTCGAGATGTTCGAGCACATGCGCAACTACGAGCTCCTGCTGTCGCGGATCGCTTCATGGATGCAACCCGCGGCGCGGCTCTTCGTCCACATCTTCACGCATCGCATCTTTTCCTACCCATTCGAAGTGCGCGACGCCGGCGACTGGCTGGCCGAATACTTCTTCACCGGCGGGGTGATGCCCAGCGATAATTTACTGCTCAACTTTCAGCGCGATTTGCAGATCGAAGACCATTGGCTTGTCAACGGAACCCACTATCAAAAGACAGCCCGCGCCTGGCTCGAGAAGACCGATGCGCACCGCGAGGAGATTCTCCAGCTCTTCGAATCCACGTACGCGAAGGATCTTTCTGGCGCAGCGCGCCGAAGCGAAGCCATGAAATGGCTGGCCCGCTGGCGCGTCTTTTACATGGCGTGCGATGAACTATGGGGCTACAAAGACGGCAACGAATGGGGTGTCTCTCACTACCTTTTCCGCAAACCGGGCCGACTCGAAAATGCATAGGGAAATTCGCGCATTCTCGCCGGAGCAAGAGGAGTTCTGAAAGCTACTGCCGGCGACTCTGCCGGCGAGCATGGATTGATAGTAGTCCCGCTCATTTCCCGGTCCATGCCTGAAGAAACGATCCTGACTACCTCCATCGAACGCGGCTCGCCCATCAGGATCGCGCTCGCATCGATCTCTCACCCAGGTAATCGATGACCAATTTCGGAACCAGAAGGCCGAAGCTCATCGCCAGGATGATTGCGATCGCGGTCGTGCCGTCGGCGATGGTCGCGCTCAGGAGCCCCAGGGTCGTGTGCGAGCCGCTGGCAAGTTGTACAAGGCCACTCGTCATCCGGAATAAGTAGACGCCTGGAATCAGTGACACAACCGAGGCGAAACCGATGGCTGCAAACGGCATGTTCCAACGGCGCGCGACGGGAGTAAGGATCAGCCCGGCGAGGAGACTGGCGACCATTGCTCCGACTGGGGCGCCGGAGGCAGGTAAAGAAAGCAACCACCACCTCAAAGCATGGGCCAGCATGCCCACTGCCACCGGCCAGGCCAGCATGCGCATCGGCATGGAGAAGAAGACGCCGTAAGCGAAAACAGCAACGCCGGCAGCGATCGTGTCGAGCCACATGGGCACAACTCTGCCGGCCTGATCAATGGGTAAGGAGACGCCGAGAAGCGCGAGTCCGAGCAGCAGTCCCGCCGAAATCGCCATAACCACGAGCCCGGCATAGATCAGGCGGGCAGCGCCGAGATCGATGCGTCCCCTGACAACGTCCAATGCGCCATTGAGAATATGCGGCCCTGGCACCAGAACCATGCATGGGCAGACCGCGATAAGGCGGAGTGCCGAGCTCAAGTCGTACCGAACTGCCAGCGCTCCGATTATTCCTGCGAGCAACGATGCGCTAAATGGCTGCAGAAAGATGTTTGAACTCAGCTGTGCCAACCCGCGGCGCAGAATGGCGCCGGCTCCCGCGCTCACGAATATAAGCGTCACCGCGTGCAGGTGTTGGACACCGAAGATGACCGCCAACGCCACGGCACCGGCTGCCGCCGCGAGCGTGAACAGCCACGTCGATGCCGGCGGAGCCTGTGAGATTGCGCTGATCGCCTCCCTTGCCGCCGCTGGCGTAATCCGGCCGGCGCCGAGGTCTTCGATAAGCCGGATAATCGAAGCCACGCGGTCCATGTCGACGCCGGTGGGAGCGGCTGCCACCGCGGAAGTGATTCTGTTCTCCCCTTCCTGGGCTTCAAGTTGCAGCGCACCCCAGCGCGGGATGATCTCTGCGGATAGTCCGAGGCTGCGGCCGAAACGTTTGGCCTCGGCCAAAGTCTGGTCGGTGGATTGACCGTTGGCGTATAAAACGCCCGCGAGGGCGAGAACAAGGTTGGACCGTTCCTCCAGGTTCATATGCTCACGCAATTCGATTTACGTCGCGCCCAGATTTTCTCCGCGATGAAAAGCCATATCGCCATGTTGAAGACGCCTGCGATGTTGCTCAAAACCAATTTGCTTCCCGTATCGCACTATTTCATTCCATAGTAAAGAGGATGGGCAGAAAGCGGCTCGAAGCGGTCCTGTTGGTTACTGGGCTTCCGCCGCCAGATACGGCTTAACCATTTTCTTCGGATCGACAACGCGATCGAATTCAGCCTCGGTCACGAAGCCCAGCTTGAGGGCGGCGGCCTTGAGCGTGAGGTCGTTCTCCATGGCATAGTGCGCGATCTTCGACGCCTTGTCGTACCCAATCACCGGCGAGAGCGCCGTCACAAGCATCAGGGAACGCTCGACATATTCGTTGATCTTCTTCAAATTGGGCCTGGTCCCCTCGACCAGGAACTTGCGAAAGTTCGTGCACCCGTCGGTCAGGATCGTGCATGAATGGGTGACGTTGAAGATGATCAGGGGCTTGTAAACGTTCATCTCCAGATAACCGCCGGCTCCGCCAAAACCCACCGCTACGTCGTTTCCCATTACCTGCACGGCGATCATCGTGAGCGCTTCGGCCTGAGTTGGGTTCACCTTGCCTGGCATGATGGACGAGCCGGGTTCATTCTCCGGAATGAGCAACTCGGCAAAGCCCGCCCGCGGACCGCAGGACATGAGCCGGATGTCGTTGGCAATCTTGTAGAGGGATACGGCCAGCGTCCGCATTGTGCCGGAAAGCTGGACCAGAGCGTCGTGAGCGCCCTGCACGGTAAATTTGTTTGGCGCGCTGACGAACGGCAGGTTTGTGAGTTTGGCGATCTCGGCCGCAGCGGCCTCGCCGAAGCCGGGCGCCGAATTGATCCCGGTACCCACCGCCGTACCTCCGAGCGCGAGGCGATAGACACCTTTCAGTGAATCCTCAATCCTCTCGAGATCGTCGGCCAGAGCGCCCGCATAGCCAGACCATTCCTGCCCCAGAGTCAGTGGCGTTGCGTCCTGCATGTGTGTGCGGCCGATCTTGACGATGTCCTTCCATGCGTCGACTTTTGCAGCAATTGCATCGTGCAGCGCCTTCACCGCCGGGATCAGCCGCTGCTTTACATTGATCGCCGCCGCGATGTTCATCGCCGAAGGAAAAGTGTCGTTGGACGACTGAGCCATGTTGACGTGGTCGTTGGGGTGAACCGGTGTCTTGCTCCCGAGGGCCGTGCCGGCGATCTGGCAACAGCGGTTAGAGATCACCTCATTCACGTTCATGTTGAATTGCGTGCCACTTCCCGTCATCCATACGTGCAGGGGAAACATGTCGTGATGCTGGCTGGCGAGAATTTCGTCGCAAACTTGAACGATTAAACTGTGACGCTGATCGTCGAGCCGCTTACCGGCGTGGTTGGCGTTGGCGGCGGCTTTCTTCAGGATCGCGTATGCGGCGATCATTTCTCGGGGAATTAGATCTTTCCCAATACTGAAGTGCTCCAGCGAGCGTTGGGTTTGCGCGCCCCACAGCTTGTCGGCAGGAACATCTACTTGGCCGAGGCTATCGGTTTCCTTGCGAACGTCCGTCATGTTGCTTCTCCTTGAACGTGCCTGGTCTCATTCCGTTTTCCTATTGTGGGCGCGGCGGACGAGCATTCGCCCGCGCTACCAGGCGGCCCCACGGAGCATTATTCGTGAATTCTGGTCCACTAACTGCTCACCAAAGGGAAAGGCTCCCATTTTCAGAAAATGGGAGCCCTTTAAAATTAGCGACCTAGAATGGTTGCGGGGGGTGGATTTGAACCACCGACCTTTGGGTTATGAGCCCAACGAGCTACCAGGCTGCTCCACCCCGCACCTTCATGGTAACAACCGCTGCAGGGCGGGTCAAACGAATGCAACCTGCAGCGCGGTGAGGGTGCAGTTCGCCTGCGAATGCGTTTCCGCAGTCCTCCGCGTCCGATCCGCGATCGAACCTTCACCGATTCAATTGGCAGACGCTGTGCAGGGCGCACATCCCCGGTCCTTGTCGCACTGTGATGTCCATCACACCCGCATGTGCGCTGGAACACAGCCGCACTGCCCCGCCGCATCGACACTAGGGTCAACCAGCGCTTGCAACGCTGCGAGGTGCAGCCATGACCCTTCCGTACCACGACATCGGCTCCGCGTTCGCCGCGCCCGGCAAGATTGTCGTAGCCACCGACTTGTCGGACACAGACTATTTGCTGCCCCACGCCATCGCGCAGGCAAAGGCCAGCGGTGCATCCCTGGTTCTCGTCCATACCGTCCTGCCGCATGAGTCGATGCCGGTTGAGACAGGCGCTATTCCTTATTACGATCCTCTGCGCATGGATCGCGACGCGCGCCTGCTGCTCGACAGCCTGGCACGCGAGGTGCGCGGGCAAGGGATCGAGTGCACGGCTGCGGTGCGGCACGGGTTTGTTCCCGACGTGATTGCCGACGTCGTTAAAAACAGTGGCGCCGGGCGCCTGATCCTCGGCACTCACGGACGCCGCGGGCTCAAGAAGTTTGTGCTCGGCTCAGTGGCGCGGCAGTTGCTCGAAACCGTAGAGGTCCCGGTGTGCACGGTCGGACCGCGCGCGCACAGGAAGACTGCCGAATCCCTGCTGGGGACGATCCTGCATCCTGTGTCGCTGGCCGGCCTGCACGAGACCAGCGCGGCTCTGTCGATCGCGCTCGGGCGCCAGTTCGGCGCGCCGGTGACCCTGCTTCACGTTCTTGCCGCGAGCCCGGCCATTTCCCGGGATCCCGCCAAGTCCGTGGCTGCAGCCGGCGAGCAGCTGAATCGGCTGGTTCCGGAGGATGCTCGTTCCTGGACCACGGTTCAGGCCAGGATTGCGGCCGGCAGCGTCGTACAGGAGATTTTGTCGGTAGCTCAGGACATGCAGGCCGGCCTGATCATCCTCGGCGTGCACGCTCCGGCGCACAGTTGGCTGCCGGGAACCGAGCCGGCGGCTTACAAGATTCTTGTTTCGTCCCCTTGTCCGGTGATTTCGCTCCGCGTCGATCCTGAGCCCAGCCAGGAAGGGCCGGAGCATGAGGAACAGTCCAATCCCCTGGTATTTGGTTAAAGGTCAGATGGCGATGTCAAGGTCCACTTTACGGAGAACGAGCGGGTGTGCGAACCCAACCCGCGGTCGCCAGACGCTCTATTTGCAGAGTGGCAGCATTTCTGCAGTCGATTTCCTCGGCGGGGCGGATGCGGGTGAATGCCAGAGCATTCGGCGGAAAGTCATCTGGCTGTGCGACGCCTGCACCTGTCTGTTTGCCGTCGAGACCTGGAGGCCGCCCGGACACCAAATCCGAGAACAAGTGCGGCCTTCCAGGAGTCATCGTGTTGCGCTTGATGGCGCACCAGGCCGCGCTGTTCCTGCGGAGAAGTGGAGTTGAATGCCGAATCCCGCAAAAAACGGATCTATGTCTGCCCGGGTGGTGCCGGAGCGCTGCGCCCAGTGCAGCGACCGCGCTGACAGGCTTTTCTGCAATCTGCCCGAAGATGCCATTGAGCGGTTCGATGAAATCGCGATGCAGATTTCGTATCCCAGCCGTTCGATCGTCTTTGAAGAAGGGCAGCGCGCGGCAGGGATCTTCGTCGTCTGCAGCGGCCAGATCAAGCTTGCGGCCACTTCGCGCGATGGGCGCACCATGATTTTGAAAATCGCGGTTCCGGGCGATGTGCTCGGCCTTTCCGCGACTTTGAACGACCAGCCGTATGAAGTGACAGCAGAGACGCTGGAGCCGTGCCAGGTGCGAAGCGTTCGTCGCCGCGATTTCCTGGAGTTTCTGAGCCATTATGGCGATGTGAGCCGCCACGCGGCGCAGGTGATCGCGCGTGAGTATCACGAAGTTTTTCTCGATGCGCGGCGGCTCGCGCTGTCGGGCTCCGCGGCCGGGCGGCTGGCTCAGCTCCTTCTCGACTGGGCCCGCACCAGTTCCTGCGGTAAGCCCGAGCTGCGTTTCACGATGGCCCTCACCCATGAGGAACTGGCCAACATGGCCGGAACTTCGCGGGAAACCGTCACGCGTCTGCTGAACCAGTTCGAACGCGACGATCTGATCACACGGCACGGCGCCTCCATCGTGCTTCTGAAGCCAGTCGAAATGGAACGGATGGTCGGCTGAGCAACATCCCGGGAAACCTTCTCGCGAGAAGATTGAAGTCGAATTGTTTTGCGTGGTTGCGCGGGCCGGTATTTCTGTGATCCCGATTACTTTGATAAAGCACAAGTCATTTCGGAGACGAACGTCTCTGATTCATCGACAGGCGGGAATGAGTCATCGGTACTTGTGACGTGGCCAGCTGATTGAGAGCAAGGCAGTAGCAACGCGAGTTCAAGTGAAAATTGCGGCCAGGCGAGGGGCTGTCCCCAGGTCCGTTGGCTGCGATTCGTTCGGTTGCGCGAACTCTCAGCTCACGATGACAACCGTCACTCTGCTACTCCGAGGATCGGGTTTAGCGGAGATTTTCTTCCGTCATGAGCCGGTTGAATTCGGGGGTGGCGCGGAGGGAGGCGAGGGTCTGGTCATCGAGGATTTTTTTGCGGTCGGCCAAACCTTCGTTGAGGGCTTTGCGCAGATATTCGATGGCTTGCTGGTTCTTGCCGGATTGGGCGAAGAGTTTGGCGAGGCAGTAATCCTGCTGGGCTCGGTCGTGGGCGGGGAGAGCTTCATTGACGAGCACGATGGAGCTTGAATCGAAAATGCGGGGATCGAGAGCGAAGGCGTTGCGGTAGGCGTCGATGCCCTGGGTTACTTTGCCGCGAGCGAAATAAGCGGTACCGAGATTGCTGTAAACGGCTGCGGATTTCTGGTTGAACTGGAGGGCTTTGCCGTAGTACCTGATCGCCTTTCCGTAGTTCTTTTTGGCGTAGTAGATGGCGCCGAGGTTATTGAGAGCTTCGGGGTAGTCGGGGCGGAGCTGGAGGGCACGCTCGTAGTCGCGGCGTGCCTGGTCGACAGCGAAGAGATGGTGGTAAGCGATGCCCATCTTATTCCAGACGGCGGCGGATTTGTTGGGTTCCTGGGTATAGGCGTCGATGGCCTGGAGGTATTGCTGGCGGGCCATGGCCAGATCGCCGCGCATTTCCGGAGAGAGGGTTGAGGGGGATGAGGACTGTGGGTCCGGAGGAGCGGCCTGGCGGATCATCTGGGAGTAGGCACGGATCCCGACAGCAGCGGCAAAGAGAGCGACGAGGACGAGCGTGGTCGCGTCGGCGAAATAGCGCTTCATGAGCGCCTCCCTGAACCGTCTCCGCGAAAACCGAGGGAAAGGGAGACGATCCTGTCCAGAGAGCTGGAACGGTCCTAATGATTACTCCAGAAATGGTGAAAAAGGAAGAGCGGAGCTTAAGGAATTGCACGGGGGTAACGCAAGGAGCATGGCCCTTTTGGGGGATCAGGAACGGTACAGGAACGCCCCACGTTCACCGCGTCGCGCAAACGTCGGGCTTACCGGGCCCTCCGTCGCGGGGGCTCCGGTCCGCTGCGCGAATGGCGCCCAAACCAGGATGGGGACCTGCAGCGTGGACGGCAGTTCCTATAATAAATGCGCATGACGACGATTCGAATGGCTGGTGCGGACGATGCTTCGCTGATCCTGACTTTCGTTCGTGAGCTGGCCGAGTATGAGCGCGCTCCCGATGCGGTGAAGCTGACGGAGGCGGAGCTGGTGCGGGATGGGTTCCCGGCAGCGGGCAGGGAGCGGTATTACGAATGCGTAATCGCCGAGCTGGATGGCGAGGCAGACGATTCGCCAACTTCGGGCGGCCAGAAAAATGGACAGGGACCCGGGCGCGAAGCGGCGGGGATGGCCCTGTTCTTCCCCATCTATTCGACGTGGCGGGGACGGGCGATGCATCTGGAGGACTTGTTTGTGCGGCCGCGGTTTCGCGGGCGGGGGATTGGGAAGGCGTTGCTGACGAGGGTGGCGTCGCTTGCGGTGGAGCGAGGCTGCGTGATGCTGTATTGGCACGTGCTGGACTGGAATACACCGGCGATTGAGTTTTACAAGACCCTGGGAGCGGAGCCGCTGGAGGATTGGACGCGGATGCGGCTCTCGGGGAAGGCGCTGGAGGCGGTTGCGGCGCAGAATGAAACGAAGGCGTGAGGATTCGGGTTATGGGTGGGGGACTGGCTGGGCTGGAGGCGGCGCTACTCCCACCCCATCAAGCCAAAACCGGGCTTGCCGGGGGTCCCGATGAACAAAGGCAGAGCATGAGAATCCGAGTCATTGGGGGAGGCCTTGCCGGGCCGGAAGCTGCGCTGGTGGCGGCACGGATGGGCGCGGAGGTCGATCTCTACGAGATGCGGCCGGTGCGAACGACTCCGGCGCATGAGACGGGGGATTTTGGGGAGCTGGTTTGCAGCAATTCTCTGAAAAGCGAAAGCGAGAACACGGCGCCGTGGCTGCTGAAGCAGGAGATGAGGCGGGCGGGGTCGCCGCTGCTGGCTTGCGCGGACGCGAGCGCGGTGCCGGCCGGGCATGCGCTGGCCGTGGATCGGGTGGAGTTTTCGCGGCTGATTGGGGAGAAGGTTGCCGCAGAGCCGCGGATTGCGGTCCATCGGGAAGAGGTAATAGTCCTTGATCCGGAAGATGGGATCACGATTGTGGCTTCGGGGCCGCTGACTTCCGATGCGCTGTCGGAGGAGATCGCGAGGCTAACGGGCGCCGATCACCTGGCGTTTTATGACTCAATCAGCCCTATCGTCGAGGCGGATTCGATCAATCGCGAGCGCGTGTACCTGGCGGCGCGGTATGACAAAGGGACTGCAGACTATATTAATTGTCCGATGACGCGGGCGGAGTACGAGGCGTTTGTCGACGCGCTGCTGACGGCGGAGAGCGTGGAGGCGAAGGAGTGGGAAAGCCTGGAATATTTCGAGGGTTGTTTGCCGCTGGAGGAGCTGGCGCGGCGGGGGCGGGACACGCTGCGGTTTGGGCCCATGAAGCCGGTGGGGCTGATCGATCCGCGGACGGGGAAGATGCCGTGGGCGGTGGTGCAGCTGCGGGTGGAGAATCTGCGGGCGGATTCATATAACCTGGTGGGCTTTCAGAACCACATGAAGTTTGGCGAGCAGGCGAGGATTTTGCGGATGATTCCTGGACTGGAGAACGCGAAGTTTTTGCGGTACGGGCAG
>Ga0181520_10006479_pt1 | contig 17871 bp, 8 predicted proteins | sample PEATcosm2014_Bin_29_FD_132451 | JGI IMG/M metagenome (GOLD analysis project Ga0181520, IMG submission 132451) | Peatland microbial communities from MTU Mesocosm Facility, Houghton, MI, USA - PEATcosm2014_Bin02_30_metaG | ecosystem: Environmental > Terrestrial > Soil > Wetlands > Peat | place... | reverse complement strand
TTTTGCCCGCACCCGTCAGATTTTCTGCTCTTTGCCGTTTGAACATAGAGAAAAGCCTTTGTTTACGCGGCTTAAGTATAAGTTGCTAAGTGGTGTTTTTGAAGTTTATTTGGGAAATCCGGGATTAAGTGATTTCATAACAGCCACACCGCCCCTTCCGCTTCGATTCCGGAATTCCGGCCTTTTTCCACTCTGCGCCATCTGCGTTCTTTGCGGTTAAATGGTTAGCGGATATCAAATCATATTTCATGCAGCGTTTCCAGTTCGGCGTCGGCGCGGCGCAGCCGAAAGGCCAGGCCCCGCGCCAGTTGCGTCATCAACTTTGTCCCCGTTTCCGGATGGGTCCGGCAGATGCCGTCGAATACCTCACGGCTGATGGCATTCAACAGCACGTCAGTCTCGGCAATGACTTCGGCGGTGCGCGTCCCGGCGTCCAGAAAGGCCAGTTCGCCAAAGAAATCGCCCGGCCCGAACGAGGCCAGGTTGTGATACCCGCCCTTTTCCAGCCGCATCACGACGCGGACGCTCCCGCGCCGGATGAAAAACAACTGGTCGCCCAGGTGGCTGGTCTTCAGGATGACCTCCCCCGCCGCAAAGGACAGTTCCTTCATGCCCGAGGCCAGCGCGTCAATCGCCACCTTGTCCGGCAGTTTTTTGAACAGTTCCGTTTCATTCAACGACAACGATTTGTCCGCGCCCGGCGGCTGCGGATTGTATTCGGCAAGGATGCGGTTTTCGCACCAGCGCAGCGCGTCATCCAGCGTTTCGATGATGAGCGCGTTGTCCTGCTTCTTCGTCACGCCCACCTGCTTGAGATAAACCTGCAGATTGCGCCGGCCCGGCATGTTGTTGGCAAGGTGTGTGAAGATGAGAAAGCCGTTCCGCTCCTTGAGAATCTTTTCAAACCGTTCCAGCAGATGCGCGGCGGTGAAATCCACGCTGCGGACGCGCCGCATGTCGAGGATGAGGTAGCGGCATTCCTCCAAGTCCGGTTCCAGCTCCGTGAACAACTGGTCGGTGGTGCCAAAAAACAGGCTGCCTTCCAGTTCGCAAATGGTGGTCTGCGCCCCGTATTTTTCGAGGATGGCCTGCTCGGCGGGGAGCCGCTGTTGTATGGAAAAAGTCCGGTCGCCGCGCGACTTGCGGTATATGACGGGCGTGCGCGTCTGTTCGCGGACGAACAAAAGTATCGCCAGCACCAGACCCGTCGCCGACGCGGCAATCAAGTCATACGTCACGGCCACGATGACGACGGCGGCGACGACGGCGAAATCCAGCAGCGTGGCGCGGTGGCGCAGGAGATTGAAACTGTTCCAGTCAACCATGCGGACGGCCACGACGATGAGGATTCCGGCCAGCGCGGCCATGGGCGTCCAGGCAATCCATTCGCCGAGCAGCAGCACGGCGGCGAGCGCAAAGAAGCCTTCGCAAATCCCGGAGCGGCTGGTGCGTCCGCCGCTTTGCACGTTGACGAGCGTCGGCCCCATGCAGCCGGAGCCGGGCATCCCGCCGGCCAGCGCGGAAACGACGTTGGCGGCGCCCTGGCCGAGAAGTTCGCGATTGGAGTTGTGCCGGCTCATCGTCAGCGTGTCCAGCACAACGCAGGTTTTGAGCGTGTCAATGGAAAGGAGGACGGCCAGCGTCGCCGCCGGAACCGCCAGCGCGGCGAGGTCGGGCCATCGCAACGCCGCCAGCGCGCGCGAGAGACCGGCGATGCCGGCCAGAAGCGTCCCGGCATTGCCGCCCATGGTTCCGACGACGAGCGGATTGTTTGAAAGGTGCAGCATTTCGGGCCGGACGCAGCCGATGCCAAAGTAAGCCGCCCCGCCGGAAAGAAGTCCGAGAATCGTCGCCGGCACGGCCCTGGTGATTTTCGGCGCGAGGAGCATGACGGCAATGGTCGCCGCGCCGACCGCGATGGCGGGCCATTGCCACAGCGCGGGAGAATGCAGCCCCTGCCAGAGGCCGGTTGTTTTCGGCAGGCCGAGAAAATTGGGCGCCTGGCTTAAAAAAATCAAAAGCCCCACGCCGCTCAAGTAGCCCGCCACCACCGGATACGGAATGTATTTGATCAATGTCCCGCCGCCGATGAGGCCGCCGAGAAACTGGAGGATTCCCGCGAACACGGCGGTTGCCAGCAGCAGCGCCACGACGGTTTCCGGGGCCGGCGCGGATTTCGCCCCCGTCAATCCCGCGGCCAGCGCCGTCAGCACCGCCGCCGCCGGCGCGCAGGGGGCCGAAATCAGGCGCGGCGCGCCGCGAAACAGCGGCGCGACCAGGCCGAAGACGATGGCGCCCAGAAGACCGGCCTGAACCCCGCGCGCGACGAATTGCGGGCCGAGCACGGAATAAATGGCGATGCCGAACGCGATGGACGAGGGCAGCACCACGAGCATCGCGGCGAATCCGCCCCAAAGGTCGCCCGCGATGTCCGGCCTTCCGGCTGCGGATGCGGCGGGATCCTTCGGCTTCTTTGGCGGTTCCTGGGCGTTCATGGATTGGAAAAGAATGGCGAATTCCCAACGTCTCAATTCCAAAATCAACCGTGACGGTTTTACCTTAATTGGGAGCATCCACCAACCAAAATCGCCACGGCGGCGATTAAAATGAATTGTTTCGTGGCGTGGGATTGTTGTTAGGCCCATTGACGCAAAACGTTAAACCCAAAAGTGTGCTGCTTCCGTCGCGCTGAATTTGCACCCGTCCCCGCGCGACTCGTCCGCCCCAAACACTCCAGCTCAGATGCGTTAAGAAGGTCGAGTGTGCTTCAACAATTCGTTGAAAAATACAATGTTCCGGTTGAGTTTTTCGGAAAAGTTATTGATCAAGATAGCAATGCTCTAGCCGGCGTGAATGTCAAATTGTCCGTTATCTTCGCTCATCATAAAAGAAGCCACGCAAATGCTCACAAGGATCAGGGCGATAAACTTCGGGATTGCATTTTTAATGGTTATAAAATCAATGTGGCAAATGGCGGCTAACGGGCAGTGACCCGCTTTTGGATGCGGTCGAGCGCGATAGCGTCAAAATATTCCTGATCCTGGTTTTCGTATGGCACATCGGCCAGAACCGGCACATCCGGATAGAGGCGCAGCAGACCCGCCAGTTCTTCCTCGCGATCCGATCCGGCGATGGAACCGTAGGCGTTCCACATCTTGCCGGCAACGTCGAACTCCGGCGTGTTCACGAGCCAAAGGCCCAGGCGGTCCTTCAGCGCATCCGCGATTTGCTGTGGATTCGACTTTGCAGCGAGGAGCAACGCGGTGCTCGGCGCCAGGCGCAGGTTGGGCGCGCCGACCCGATTGACAAATTGGATCGCCTCGTTGATGTCACGCGGTGGCCGGGACGGCGCCAAGCGAAGGTATACCGTAATGTGGCGCGACTCTGCCTCCCGGCAAATCTCGCGCAGGGATGTATCAAATCCATTCCAAGTGGCCTGTTGCGAGATGTTGTTCTCAACGAACCGCTGGAGCGGGACAATCAGGTCGTGCGCGCCCAGAATTTCCATCTTCTCCATGACCTCGCCGATGGACGCCATGCTGCGGGCGTAATCAGGCTCGATGTTGTTCACCAACCTGAGATCCGGGAAGAGGTTCACACCTGACGTCAGGTCCACCACTATCCGCACTTTCTGCGGGCCAATCCAAACGGCTTCCTGTTTAAGCGCGGACGGATCACGGTTGGCGACATACTTCCAATCCACAGCGACTCCGTCGAAATGCTGGAAGAAAGTCGGTCGAAGGAGGATTTCGTCTTTGATTGGATTCATTCCATGCAATGGGAGGAACCGGTTCGTTGGGTTATGCGGCGGGGTGGAGCGGGCGATTTCCTCCACACCTGACTCCCGCACTCGAACGCGAAAGATGCGGATGTCAGCACCGGCGATCGTGTCCTTTCCGCCCGCGCCGATCTTTGCGTTCTCAAAGCCTTCCGGCAAGTAGCCAGTGGCTTGCTTTTCCGACTGGTCAAGCGGCAATTCATCAATCGCCTGGATCGAACCGACATGGGAGACGATGCGGAATGGCAGTTCCTCCAGCGAGTTGTTGGCGATTCCCAGCGTGTAGTCGCCCGTTCCCCGGCGGCAAACAATCAATGAAAGCCCCTCGCCGGCATCGAACAATTTCTGGCTCTGAAACGCCTGATCGAGAATGTCCCGGACGTGGCGCAGAATCGGATAGGGATTGGGAAGCGGTTGGTTTTCAGCCCGCACGATGGTTTCCTTTACGGCGGATTCTGCTCCCAACCCAAATGGACTCGCAAACACCGTCACCAGCCCTTTGCCCAACGGCATCTGAACCACCGCCGGCGTGCTTCCCGCCTTGGCCAGAATCCGCGCGCTTGATGGAGCCTGGAGCGGCAGCAGGTCGAAGGGTTGTCCCTCGGTAATCGAGTCGGCTCCGATGGAAATCTGCTGGCCGCCATTGAATCGAATGGCGCGCCCTTCGCTTTCCATGCCCGCCAGACCACCGGGCAGATTCCGCAGGCTGCCCGCCGTGATGAACAGCTTTCCGCCATGTGCCGCATACGCCTGGAGCTTGTCGCGTACCTCCGCCCCTCCGGAAAGTTCCCCCGCCACCACCAGCACTGGATAGCGATCAAGCAGCCACCCGGGGGCGTCGCTCAGGAGAAAATCGGCCGAATCGCCGTAGGGTGTCGCGGTGTTAAATCCTCTCTCATCGTGGAAAAATGATGAGTCCTGGTATCCCGGATACAACATGCCAAGGACGTTGTTGGCAAGATAGTCTCCCGGCCCATAGGGAAGATTGCCCCAGACGCGATACAGGATGTTGTCGTAACTCGGGAAACACCAGCCGGCGTAGAAATCGGTCATGAGACCAATCTGCGTCTGCATCACGCCGGGCGGGCCGGTCTGGCGAACCCATTTCTGGGCCGACTGCTGGATGCGGCCAATGGGCGACAACTGATCGCCATCGAACCAGCCGTTCTCGAATCCCGCCACCATGGAGTTGTAGAGGATGTGGCTATACAGAAGGCGCTTCAACAGGGCCAGGCTGGTTCCCTTCGTCGGGCCGCCTCTTGCGCCCCCGCGGCCGCCGTAACTCTTTCCTCCCCACCGGTTATAAATGGAGGCATTGCCGAACCAGGGAACTCCATATTGTTTTCCGGCCCCGCGGTTGAAGGCGTAGAACACCTGGGCATTCGGATGCTCCTGGGCTGCCTCGGACCCGATTAACGTGTATACTCCTTCCTTCAAGAGATAGTGCGCGAAGGTAATCGCCGTGAGACCCGCCATCTTGTTGCCGGACTCCGCCTCGATTTCCTCCACGTGCCTTTGAAAATTCAAGTATTGCTGGCGCCGGTCGGCTGACGAGGGATACATCTGGCTGGAATAGCCGATGACGTAGCGCCCATCTTGCTCTCCCATGTCCATGCCCAGCCAGTGGTCGCCGAGCTTCTCCTCAAACAACCGGGAGATTTCAGGGGACAACCCGAGTTGCTGCCATTGTCCACCCGGACCGGAACCGGGAACAAAACCCCAGATTTGATACATGAACAAATTCCGCCGCTTCATTTCGTCCACCAGTTCGGGAATATTCGTGGCGGACAGGAAAGAATGATTCGGCCAGATGACATCGCCCAGATCGAAGGTCTTGGTGAAGCGCTCCAGATCCTCGGCAAAACCGACAAGCCGTCCGTTTACGACGCGGAACTGCCGCAGGGTAGTGAAGTGAGTTTGGCCGCCCATCAGATTCCAATCCGGCGGCTTCACAGGCCGGCGGGCGTCATCCGGATACTCGCGCGGGTTGAGCAATTGCCCGTAAACCTTGAACTTTGCCGCGCCGTCCTCCGCCTGGTCACCCGCAGTCTGAGCCCGTAGCGGTTGAATGGACACCAAAGCCGCCAGGAGTGCTAACGACAAGCCACATCGGATCATTTTCATAAGTTCGCCTCGATTTCTGCCTTGCCTGTTTACGTTCCGTTACCCGTGACGGGCGGGTTGATGAAAAACAGGGCGGGATAAAACCCAAACAATTTTATCAAAAAAATAGATGCGCCACAGTAATCAGAGGTGAAGCCGCCACCGACTCGTGACTTGACCCACAAAAACAACAGACCGCCGCGCATGCGCTTCATCCCGCCAAAATTCATCCCGCCAAAAGTGCGTTAATCGTCCCAACACCAGCATTCGGAGTGAAGCACCAGGATTGACTCCGTTCAAGGCATATTTTCCGGCTCCCTCAACAAGGTCCCGTAATAATCGGGATTTTCGGAGCGTTTAGGAACCAGTCCGGGAGCGTGCCAATGTTCAATTGAACTGCCATGGTTTTCAGACCTCGGACCAAGCCGGCAAAAAGGCCGCTCTCCCTCGGAAAAGCGGCCTTGATTAAAACAACGAATCCAATCCAAATTTTTACAACCTGTTTTTCCCGGCGGCTTTTGCCTTTGCCCATCTCAATTTAGCCGCGGCACTGATCCTGGCTTTGGCTTCGGCACTGAACTTGCGAATTACCTTGGCAGTCTTGGGAGCGGATTTGGCAGCCTTGATCTTTGCCCATCTCGCCTTTTGTGCGGCTTTTATCCTGGCGATTCCTGCTGCGCTGATCTTTGGCTTTTTGGCCGGCTTCACCAACCCTTTTCGCTTGGCCCACCGCAATTTTGCCGCCACAGCCATTTTTGCCCTGACCGTCTTCGACAATTTTCGTCTCGGTTTGGATGTTTTGGCCGGGGTTGTGCTTCCTCCGCCCAAAATGGTGTTGAGCTCGTTTTGCAGATTCTCGATTTCACCTTGAATCGAGGCTGCCCTGTTTAATTGTTTCGATGTGAGGTTTAATATGCTCATGGTGGGTGTATTAAAGCACTGGTCGAATCTTAAGGGAAGCGAAAAATGGCAGTTTAATGTAGCTTTGAGGAACGATTTGGTTGTGGATGGGAAGCCGGGAATTCGTGGGTGGAAGAATGTGCGAATGAACCAGGCTTTGCTGAATTGATATTGAGGCCGATTATGGAGTAATTGGGCGAAATATTGATCGTCCGTGAAATGGAAATACAAATCGCGGATGGTTGGGGCGGGTTTCTTTTCCATCCGCCCACTTTAGAGCCACGGCGGAAATATGGAAGGCGGGTCAACTTGCCAAATTTGGCATGTGGCCACTTTGGGTATCATGTCATTTTTGCCGGAACTTCTCGGCAACGGCGCTGTTGGTGGTGATGGCTAGACAGTAATTGCCTCCGGCGGCGATTGCCACGACGTTGCTCAATCCAGCAGGAACAACGGTGGGAAATAGACCGCCATATGTCCCTCCCCATGCCGCCACCGTTCCATCCTTTTTGAGCGCAAGATCAAAGCCGGTTCCGGAGGCAATCGCGGTGACATTGGTCAAGATGTCGCCATTGATGCTTACCAAATGGTTGGTTTCACCCCACCATTCAACTACATGGCCGCTCTTTAAGAGTGCCAGACATTCGTCGCCAGATGATATGGCAACAACATTGCTCAATCCAGGAACTGTCTTTGGGATGCCATTGCGATTGTCCCATTCAAGAACCGTCCCGTCTTTTTGGAGCGCCAAATCGTGACTGCCCCAATCTTTTCCCGTAGCGATGGCTATGGCGTTGCTGATGGCTGTAAGGTCGGTGGTTGCTCCCCAAGTGGTGACCGTGCCGTTGCTTTTAAGCGCCAGACCATACGACTCGCCGGTCGCAACGGCGACAACATTGCTCAAACCGGAAGGCACATTGATTTTGTCTTGGCCATTGTATGCGCCAAAGGCCGTGATCGTGCCGTCTTCCTTCAATGCCAGTCTATTTGCGCGACCGGCTGCAATTGCCTTCACCTTGCTTAAAACAATTCCATCAATCTGCACCTGTCCGTTTGTCATGCCTGGGTATGCGGTTGGATGTCCAGTCGCCTCACCTGTAGAATTATCGCCCCAGCCGACTACCGTGCCATCGGTTTTCAGCGCCAAAGAATGTGAACCACCTGCGGCAATAGCAGCGACATTACTCAAGACCTGCCCGCCAATGCTTACACAGTTTGTAACGTTAGGATTGTCTTTCGTTGAAAATACTCCATTGGAATATGAAATGGACGGGATGTCTGTTGTCTCTCCGCCAGTATTGTCTCCCCATCCAATGACCCATGATGGAGCATTGTCTGCGCTCCAAACATAACTTTGCAATAGGAACAAAAATAATGCGGTGATGATGCTGATGTTTTTGATGTTTTTCATAAACCAAGGCAGTTGGTCGCTGAACCAGTGGATTGACCAACGGAGCGGGCAGGCAGGCACGCCTGCCGCTACATTGGCCAATCTGCTCCACCGATTTGCCGCCCTGGAGCCACAGCTCCACGGCGGAACGTTTGAAGGCTTCATCGTATCGTTTGTATTTGCGGGGGACTTGGTTTTCGTTGTTCATAGTGCGTTGTGCGTCTAGCTCACACAATCACCCAACGCTTGTCCACCAAATCGAGGCAAGGCCAGGATTGAGACAATTAAAATCAGGCCAAGTGCAATAAAAATATTTTTCGGCGTAACCATTCCTTTGATTTTTGGCTCGCGCCATTTCATCGGGCGTTTGCTGAAAAGGCTCATAAATTCTGAACCGATTCAAATTCCAAAGTTTTACAAGGCACATCCTGCGCGGCAATTTGCAGCCGGACGTGCGTCGCGCCGATGTGATGGAGTTGTTCTGCCATGACGTGCTGCGCGAGTTCGGGCTTGTTGCATTCGCGGCTCAAGTGGGCGAGATAAAGGTGCTTCAGACCGGCGGACATGATTTGCGCGGCGGTTTCGGCGGCGGTGGCGTTGGAGAGATGGCCATGGCGTCCGAGGATGCGCTGTTTCAACGCCCACGATCGGCGCTGACAATCCTGCAACATCTTCACGTCATGGTTGGATTCGAGGACGAGCACGTTCGCGGCGCGGATGCGATCCAGCACGAGCTTGGTGACATGGCCGAGGTCGGTGGCAAAGCCGATGTTGCCGGCGGCGGTGCGCAGGATGAAGCCAACGGGGTCTTGAGCGTCATGCGGGATGGAAAACGTTTCGATGCCCACGTCGCCGATATCAAAGCTTGCGCCGGTCTCGAACATCTGCCAGTCAATTTTGAATTTCAGCATGTCGGCGTTTTCCGGCGCGAGGTTGGTTTTCTTGCTCCACTTTTCCTTGAACGCCCAAATCGTGCCGTCCTGCGTACCGCGGTTGCAATAAACCGGGATTTGAAACTTGTCGGCGATGCCGAGGAGTCCGCTGATGTGGTCGGAATGTTCGTGGGTGATTAAAATTGCCGAGAGATTTTCCGGCGCTCGGCCGATGCCGGCGAGGCGCTGGCGGATCTGGCGCGGGGAAAATCCGGCGTCCACGAGAATGCGGGCCTCGGCGGTCTCGATGTAGGCGCAATTGCCGGACGAGCCGCTGCCGAGGATGGTGAGTTTGACGGACACGGCTGAAAATTAGTGGCGCGGCGGCGGGCGGGCAAATTTTTTCGCGCGCGAATTTGACGATAACGCCATGTCCGCTTAAGCTAATTGAGGTTATCTATTTGCGCTCATCAAGAAATCCAATGACAAGCCGGGCATTTGCAGAAGTTGTCGGGCGATGGTCCATCCGGCTGGCATTGGCCGTTGCGATGGCGGCGGCGCTTTTGCCTTTTCCGGCGCGCGCTCAAGGTGTCGGGTCGCAGATGTTGCAGGGACACGTGCCGCCGGCAATTGCGCGTTTTCATTTGCTGCCGATGAACCTCCTGCCCGTGACGAACCGGCTGAACCTGGCGATTGGTCTGCCGTTGCGGAACCATGCGGCGCTCGACAAGCTGCTTTCGGAAATTTACGACCCGGCCAGCACGAACTATCACCGTTACCTGACGCCGGAGCAGTTTGCGACACAGTTTGGCCCGGCGGAACAAGATTATCAGTCGCTCATTCATTTTGCGGAGACGAACGGCCTGACAGTGACGGCGACCTATCCCAACCGCGCCCTGCTGGATGTGAGCGGAGATGCCGCGACGGTCGAAAGGGTTTTCCATGTGAAGCTGAACGTGTATCAGCATCCGACGGAGAGCCGCACCTTTTTTGCGCCGGACGCCGAGCCTTCGATTGATTTCAGCGTTCCGATTTTGCACATCAGCGGCTTGGACAATTATCTCATACCGCACCCGGCGGTCTTAAAAAAAAATCCCCTGAACAATAGGCCGACGGGCGTTTTGCCGGCTTCCGGTTCCGCCCCGGACGGTTCGTCGTATATGGGAAATGATTTCCGGGCGGCCTATGCTCCGGGCGTGAAGCTCAATGGCGGCGGACAAGCCGTTGCACTCCTGGAACTTGACGGCTATTACACCAATGACATCACGGCATACGAAAGCCTGGCCGGACTGCCGAATATCACGCTGACAAACATCCTGATTGATGGCTTTAGTGGTTCCGCCGGCGGGAATAACATGGAGGTGGCGCTGGACATTGAAATGGTGATTGCCATGGCGACAAACCTTACCCAGGTGGCTGTTTATGAAGCGCAAAACAATGGCAATAACGCCAATATCGTTGATATGTTAAACACCATCGTCACGAACAATCTGGCTAAACAAATCAGTTCTTCATGGATCATCGGCGACGACGCGAATTTTGACACGGCTTACATTCAGATGGCCGCGCAGGGGCAATCCTTCTTCCAAGCATCAGGCGACGATGGCGCGTATTATACTTCAGACCTGAATGAGGAATGGGCGGACGATACGAACATCACGTTGGTGGGCGGCACAACGCTTTACACAACCGGCCCCGGCGGCTCGTGGTCATCGGAGACGGCGTGGAATTGGTCCATCACCGATCCGCCCAATGTCGGCGCTACTGGTGGCGGGACAAATTACAACGGCATCCCGATTCCGAGCTGGCAAACCGGCATCAACATGACGACCAATCAAGGCTCGGTGACGCTGCGGAATGTTCCCGATGTGGCGCTGACCGCGGATAGCATCTGGGTCATATATGACAATAAAAAATCGGAGAGTCTTGGCGGCACCAGCGCGGCGGCGCCGTTGTGGGCGGGTTTTACGGCGCTCATCAATCAGCAGGCCACCAACATGCTCAAGCCGCCCGTTGGCTTTCTCAATCCAGCCATCTACGCGATTGGGAAAAGCGCCAAATACGCGGTGGATTTTCACGACATCACCACCGGCAACAACACGAACAAAACCGTTCACAACAAATACTATGCTGTTCCCGGCTACGACCTTTGCACGGGCTGGGGAACGCCAAACGGGACAAATCTGATTGACGCGCTAATTCCGCTGGACCCATTGGGCATTGTGCCGTCGAGCGGTTTTGTTGCCAGCGATCCGGCTGGCGGTCCATTCAGCCCGGCGTCGCAGGACTTTTACCTGACCAACTCCGGGGCCAGTCCGTTCACCTGGTCGCTTGTCAACACTTCCGCATGGCTCAATGTATCCTCAACCAGCGGGACATTGGGGGCGGGCGCGACGAACGGTTTCATAATCAGTTTGGTGGTCGCCGCCGCGAACAGCCTTCCCATCGGGAGTTATACCGCGACTGTAAATCTCACGAACTGGAATACGCATGTTGTGCAAAGCCTGCAATTTACCCTGCTGGCGCTGCAACCGCTGGTTGTCACCCCGCCGACTGGTTTTACCGCCACCGGGCCGGTTGCCGGTCCGTTCAGTCCGAGCACGGGAAGTTTCCAGTTGACCAACACGGGCAACACTTCACTCACGTGGTCGCTTATCAACACCTCCGCCTGGCTTACCGCATCGGGAGGCGGCACGCTGGCCACGAACGCCACAAACACGGCAACGGTCAACCTGGGTTCCGCCGCGGCCAGTCTGGCATCCGGAACTTACAGCGCGAATGTGTGGTTCACCAATCAGAGCAAGGGCGGCGCGATTAGCCGGCTGATTACCTTGCTGGTGAGCCAGCCGCTGGTTCAAAACGGCGGGTTTGAAACCGGCAATTTCACCGGATGGATTTTAACCAATGATAATTACAGTTTTGTGGATGATGGTTCCTATTCATACATTTCGCCTCATTCAGGCACTTATTTCGCGGCGCTGGGGGCGGAGGAGTCGCCCGGTTTTATTTCCCAAGGGCTGCAAACGGTCGCAAATCAGTCTTATTTGCTTTCCTTGTGGTTCAACAGTCCAAACGTTTACCAGCTTACAAGCGGGGCATTAACCTCGAACACGCCCAACGAATTCAGTGTCTCTTGGAATGGGAATACGCTATTTAACCAAACCAACATTCCCCCGATCAGCGGCAGTGGCTGGACGAATCTGCAGTTTATCGTCACCGCTACCAGCAGTAACTCCCTCCTTCAGTTTAGCGAGATGGATGACCCGTGGTATCTTGGCCTCGATGACGTCAGCGTGACGCCCATTCCGGCGGCAATCTTCCAGACAACGACGGTGACGAAAACAAACAACAATTTTAAATTCGCGTGGAACGCGGCGACCGGCATCGTCTATCAGGTGCAATACAAAACCAACCTGCTCCAGACCAACTGGTTCACACTCAAATCCATCACGGCCACCAACACCGCCATCACTTTTGTGGACACAAATCCCATCAGCGGTATTCCGCAAAAGTTCTACCGGCTGTTGTTGTCGCCGTAAAATCCAGGCTTTTCCGGAGGTGGGAGGGTGCTGCGGGTGAATTTGACGGCTGGCGTCGGGTCTGCGAAATTTGAAGGCGTGATTCACGGTGGCATATTCACATTTGGGCGATGGCTTTGTTTGGCAAGCCTGGGCATTGCGCTGTTCTTTTCCTTTCCGGCGCCCGCCCAGACGGCGCGAAGGCAATTTTTGCACGGTCATGTGCCGGCGGCGGTTTCGCGGCTGGCTGCGCAAGGCCGTTTGCCGGCGGCGACGAATCTTTTCCTCACCATCGGCCTGCCGCTGCGGAACGAGGCCGCGCTGGATGAATTGCTCCGGCAGCTTTACGATCCGGCCAGCGCCAACTTTCACAAATTTCTCACGCCGCAGGAATTCACGGCGCGCTTCGGGCCGACGGAACAGGATTATCAGGCGGTCATTCAGTTTGCGGAAACGAATAGCCTGGCTGTGGCCGGCACATCCGGTAATCGCATGGTGCTGGACGTCGAGGGCAGCGTGTCGAACATCGAACGCGCGTTTCAAGTCACGCTGCGGACCTTCCGGCACCCGGCGGAAGCCCGTGATTTTTTCGCGCCGGACACCGAGCCGTCCGTGCCGTCGGATTTGTCCGTGGCCGACGTGTGGGGTTTGAGTGATTTTGGACGCCCGCATCCGCTGTTGCATCGGGTCAACCCCTTGCGGACGCAACCGCTTTCCGGTTCCGGTCCCGACGGTTATTATGCCGGCAACGATTTTCGCAACGCCTATGCGCCCGGCACTCCGTTGACGGGAACCGGACAGGCGGTCGGCCTGCTGGAATTCTCGGCCTATTACAAGGTGGACATTACCAACTACGAGAACACCATCCGGCTTACCAACTACGCGGCCTATGTTGCCTTGACCAATGTGGTGTTGCCGGGTGGAACGCCCAGCACCGCTAACAATGATGAAGTTGCCCTGGACATCGAGATGGCCATTGCCATGGCGCCAGGATTGTCGCGGGTGATTGTCTATGAAATCAAGTCCGTCAACCCGAGTTCCATTTTAAGCCGCATGGCCAATGACAATCTTGCGAAACAATTGAGCAGTTCCTGGACATGGAGCGGCGGCCCCAGCACGACGGTTGACAGTGCCTTCAAACAAATGGCGTCTCAAGGGCAGTCGTTCTTTCAGGCCGCCGGCGACAATGACGCCTACACCGGCAGCCAGACGCTGGATAATTCAAATCAGATCACCGCGCCGGTGGACAGCACGAACATCACCACGGTCGGCGGCACGACCTTGTATATGAACGGTTCCGGCGTTTCATGGTCGTCGGAAACCGTCTGGAATTACAACAGCTACGGCGGCTCTTATGCCAATGTCGGCTCCGGCGGCGGCATCAGCACTTATTACACAATTCCCTACTGGCAGACGAATGTGAGCATGACGGCTAATTCCGGCTCGACCACTTTCCGCAACATCCCAGACGTGGCGCTGACGGCCGACCAGATATATGGGGCCTATGGGAATGGCACCAATGGCGGCTTTGCCGGCACGAGTTGCGCCGCGCCGTTGTGGGCCGGATTATGCGCGCTCATCAACCAGCAGTCTGTCGCGTCCAGCGGAACAACAGCGGGTTTTCTGAATCCCGCGCTTTACGCCATCGGCAACGGGACAAACTACGCCGCCTGCTTCCACGACATCACCACCGGCAATAACATCGGCACGAACACGCCGGGACTTTTCAACGCGGTCAGTGGCTACGATCTTTGCACCGGCTGGGGCACGCCGAATGGGACGGAACTCATCAACACCCTTGCGCCGCCAGGCAAGCCATACTTTCTCACACAGCCGTCCGGTCAGACTGTCACCAACGGCAGCAGCCTCAGCTTAGGTGCGACCGTCCTCGGCCAGCCGCCATTCAGTTACCAATGGTTGTTTAATGGAACCAATCTGCCCGCCGGCGGAAATGTCTCCGGCAACACCAGCAACATTTTGTCCATCACAGCGGCGACGACAAACAACTCCGGCGATTACAGCCTTGTCGTGACCAACAACTACGCTTCCGTCACCAGCGGCGTCGCCGTCCTGATCGTCGGCTTTGCGCCCGTATTTTCCGCGCAGCCGTCCAGCTTGACGATCTTGTCCGGCGGCAACGCCGTTTTTAGCACTGTGGCCACCGGTTCGGCGCCGCTTGTTTATCAATGGCAAAAAAACGGGACAAATGTGTCCAACGGCGCGGGCATTTCCGGCGCGACGAGCAATGTCCTGACGCTGACCGCTGTCACGACCAACAGCAACGGCGGTTACAGTCTCGCCGTAACCAATCATTTTGGCGTCAGCACCAGCAGCGTTGCGACCTTGACAGTGGTGCTGCCGCCGTCCATCACCAGTTCATCCCTCACCAACCGGACTGTCCAATGCGGCAGCAACAGTCCTGCATTCACCGTTACAGCCACCGGCACGCCGCCGCTGAATTATCAATGGAGTTTCGACGGCGCGCCGGTTTCAAATGCGACCAACGCCAGTTTCTCTCTGGTCAACGTCCATCTGCCGAACCACACCGTTGGCGTTGCCGTCACCAATTTTTACGGCAGCGTCGCCAGCAACGCCGTGCTGACGGTTCAAGACACCATTGCGCCGGTCATCACGCTGTATGGCGCCAATCCATTTTACGTTGAACTTGGCAGCACATTTGCCGATCCCGGCGCGACGGCCGCCGACTTGTGCATGGGGGTTGTGCCGGTCACCGTCAGTGGTTCGGTGAACACGAATGTGGTTGGGACGAATACGCTGACTTACACCGCTACCGACGACGGCAACACCAGCATGGCGACCCGCACCGTCATAGTGCATGACACCACGCCGCCGACGATCTTGTGGAGCTACACCAACCTGGTTTTGGCCGCAGGCACGAATTGCAGCACGGCAATGCCCAATGTGACCGGAACCAATTTCATCATTGCCACTGATTTGTCCGAGCCATTGACGATTTCTCAAACCCCGACCAACACCACGATTTTGCCGCTTGGAACCAATGTCGTTGTCATCACCGTCAATGACCTCTACGATAATGCCGCGTATTCCACGAACACCATCACCGTCGAGGATCAGACGCCGCCGATGATTTGGAGCCAGCCGCAAAACCAGACAAATTGCGTGGGCGGGACGGCGAATTTCAGCGTCACGGCCGCTGCCTGCACGCCGCTGTCGTTCCAATGGTTTTTCAACAACGCCATGCTCGCCGCGCAGACCGGCGGCACACTCACACTCACAAATATCAGCCCGGCTTCGGCGGGAAATTACTCCGTCGTCGTCACCGCTTCCGGCGGTTCCACGACCAGCGCCGTTGCCACATTGACGGTGAATTTGTTTTCCACGAGCCTCGCCCTGAATTCGTCCGCCAATCCGGACGGCTTCAAGGATGATTTGAATTTCACCGCCGCCATCGCTCCAACCAATGCCACCGGCGCAATCCAATTTTATACGAACGGCGCGGCCTTTGATTTGGAAACACTCATTGCCGGACAGGCCGCCAGCGTCAGCTTCGCTTCGCTGCCGCGCGGCACAAATCTGATTACAGCCATTTATTCTGGTGACGCGGATGATTTGTCCGCCACGAACATGCTCGCGCAAATTGTCACGAATCATCCGCCAACCGCGGCCGACGCTTTTTACAGCCGCCTTGCCGGATACCCGCTAAACATTGCCGTGGCGGACCTCGCCACAAACTGGAGTGATGCCGATGGTGACACCGTTTCGCTGGCCGGCATCGGCGTCAGCGCCGACGGCGTGACCGTGACCAACAATGCCGGCACACTGGTTTATTTTGACACCAACAACGTGGACGACCAGTTCGTCTGCACCATCAGCGACGGCTGGGGCGGCACGAATTTTCAGACCGTCCATATCGCAATAGTATTGACCGACACGGTTCCAAACATCGTCGGCGTGGGAAGCGCTTCATTCGGAACGGTGACGTTGAGCCTCGGCGGGGCGCCGGGTTACACCTATGTTTTGGAAACGACAACAAATCTTGATTCGCCGGACGCCTGGCAGCCGGCAGCCACGAACACGCTCGGCGCGGACGGTGTCTGGCAGTTCACCGACATGGAAGCAACCAATTATCCAAACCGCTTTTACCGCCTGAAATTGCAGCAGTAAAATTCGGGACACGCATTTCCCGGCCTCCCGTCCGAACGAAAAGTGAAGTAAAAGTTAAAAATTGAGATATATCTGCGAATTGTTAGAATTCTAATCATGAAAAATTCAGCGGGACAGCACCGCCCAAATCGGCGAAGGTTTGGGCCATCCCGGCCTGATTGCTTGAGGTTTTTGCTTTGTGTTTTCGCGCTGGTGGCAATGCAGACATTGTCTGACGCCGCGCCGATTCTCGATACTGGAAACCCGGTCGGGTTCTTTACAAATCTTGCTTCCCGGTTGCTGTCATCGGAGTTGAATCTCAATTTGACGCAGATTGAGATTTATCCAACGAATCAATACACGCCCGCCGTCCAGCGGTTGCTGCAAGTCTCGGCCAACATTTACGACGCCACCTCGACCAATTATTATCCGACCATCTTTCGCCCGCTCTTCAGCCAGGATGCCTCCGGCAATCTCTTCATCACCGGATACACGAACGTGCCGTCTGTGACCTCCTTCATGGATGCACAACTTGCGCAGCCCATTGACGCCTCGACTTTGGCAGCGACGCCCGATGTCAGCAACCTAGCCACAAATGTTTATGGCATCCCGTGGATCATTGCCGCGAAAAAGGGTTTTCCGAACTTCAACGCGTTCCAGATGGAAAACATTTTCAAGCTCACCCGCAAGCTGCAGCTCACGCGCACAAGCACAAACGTGAACTATGCGACAAATCCAAACGCATACACCAACAGCCAGCAGGTCACGATTTCCGTGACGAACATATTCGGGGTCGAATGCTGGAATTCCTACCAGGCTGATTACACGAACGGGTTGGTGCAGATTCAAGTTCAGGACGCGAACGCGACGACCTTGATCAACGACGAAGGATTGAGCTACCCCATTAATTTCTCCTATACCAATGCCACTGGTTATTATGATTGGCCGGGATCTGGCCCCAGTCCCACCTTCCCGAATCCGAGTTCATTCATCTGGCAGCCGCTCTCGCAAGGCGAGGTAGTCATGCCCTCGTGGATCTATACATTCAACACCAATGCTCCTTTTGTGGCGCAGGCGCCGTCATTCTTCGTGACCAACAGCCTGATGCCGCACTGGACCCTGCTGGTCACGAACCGGTTGCAGGTCGTCATGCTGGATGTGGATGCCGCCGGAACCAGCCACGTC
>Ga0181520_10006478_pt1 | contig 17873 bp, 15 predicted proteins | sample PEATcosm2014_Bin_29_FD_132451 | JGI IMG/M metagenome (GOLD analysis project Ga0181520, IMG submission 132451) | Peatland microbial communities from MTU Mesocosm Facility, Houghton, MI, USA - PEATcosm2014_Bin02_30_metaG | ecosystem: Environmental > Terrestrial > Soil > Wetlands > Peat | place... | reverse complement strand
CATTTACTCCATCCTGAATGAGCAAGCCGGCCTGGCACGATACGCCGGTCCCGGCCACTGGAACGATCCCGACATGCTCGAGGTGGGCAACGGTAAGCTTTCGCTCGCTGACAATCGCACCCACTTTTCGATGTGGGCTATGCTCGCCGCGCCGCTGCTCGCCGGCAACGATCTGCCCAACATGACGCCTGAAGTCCGCGCCATCCTCACCAATCGCGACGTGATCGCCATCGATCAGGATCGCCTGGGCCATGAAGCCACGCGCGCCTACTCTGACGGCGAAGTGGATGTCTGGACGCGGCATTTGTCAGGCGGAGCCATGGCCATCGCGGTCATCAACGCCGGCAGCGACCGGTACTCCACGCATCCGTTTCATTTGAGCCTTGCCAGGCTCGGCCTGCGCGGCCCGCTAAAGGGCAAGGACCTCTGGACGGGCAAGCAAATCAGGCTGACCGACGATATGCCGGTCGAAATCGCGAGCCACGACATTTTGCTGATCCGGATTCCATCGCCGAAGTAGGGCAAAACCGGATTCTGCAAACGCCTTTTGATCTTACGAAGAGTTAGATTGGCGGGAACCTCAGAATTTTTTCCCAACCGTCGCTTAAACCGGTTAGAGTAATTCGTACCGGCTCCCCCCTTGCCGAATCCTTTGTGCCGCTTTTACAGCGGCGCTATGGGATGTGCTGTCCGTTCGCGATCCGAGTTCTTTTCATCCGGAATTCAAGAGGCTTTGCGATGAGCGATGTCAGATGCACCCATTGTGGCGTGACCAATGAGTCCAGTGCTGCGTTCTGCGGAAGCTGCGGAACGCCGCTTCCTGCACAACTACCGCAACCACCCGCGGCCCCGGCCAATCAGCCTCCGCCGCAACCGTGGCAACCACCCGCCCCTGGCCAGCCTCCGCCCGGCGCCTATCCTGCGCCTCCACCCGGCGCCTATCCTCCACCGCCGGGCGCTTATCCTCCAGCCGGTGGTTACGCAGCGCCGCCGCCCGGCTCGGTCCCCGCGCCTCCCGGAGTCTATGCACAGCCCCCTGGCGCGTATCCCCCTGGCGCTTATCCTCCTGGCGCTTATCCTTCCGGCGTCCAGGTGACCGGTCAAAACACCAAATGGGCCCTCGGGCTCGGTATTGCAGCTCTGTTTTGTTGCGGACCATTCACCGCGATTCCTGGAATCTTTCTCGCTAAGAAGGACATGGACGAATTCGCGTCCGGGCGCGCCCCGCAACTGAACGAGGGCTCGGCCAAGGGCGCATTTTACCTGAACATCGTTGCCTTGATTCTCTCCGTCATCGGGTGGTTGTTCGTCTGGGGCAGAGGGGGCCTGCACGGTTTTTGAGTTCAAGTCCCTGAGTTCAATCGGAGTGCCCGAATGTACGGCCGCACTGACAAATCGATTGCAACGGGGCTGCTGGCCTTCGCCTGCGCAGTTCTCGCCGTCGCGGCCTGGCTTAAGCCGGCAGCGATCGGCTATGGAACGCACTTGCAGCTTGGCTTGCCTCCGTGCAACTTTCTCCGCTTGACGCATCTGCCCTGCCCGACGTGCGGCATGACTACATGTTTCGCCTGGGCCATCCGGCTTCAATTCCGGAAGGCATTTTTTGCCAATCCATTCGGCATCCTGGTTTTCTTCGGCACTGTATCTCTCATCCCGACTGCGATCTTTCTGCTCTGGCGCCGGATCTCGTTTCGACGGATTACAGATCACGCCTGGTTCAACAGGGCTATCTATGCATCGACTGTGCTTTTGTTCATGAGCTGGGTTTTCAAGTTAGCGGAGTTTAAATTCGCGGGTTATTGATTCGCTCGCCGTTTAACCGCAAGAGGAGTCCCATGGCCACCACCGCACTACCGCTGATTTGTCCGCAGGGACATGGGCCCGGCGTATCCGGTTCGCGATTCTGCACCTTCTGCGGGGCCACACTCGTAGCCGCGGCCGCGCAGGGGCAGCCAGCGCCCGCAAATCCCGCAGCGGCGCAACCGCAAGCCGCCGGCGGGTGGCAACCAGTGAGTGCGCCACCGGCCCCGGCAACGCCACCACCGGGGTGGCAGCCAGCGCCCGCAACATCGACCCAACCGCAGCCTGCCGCACCGCAGTGGCAGTCAGCACCAACAGCGGCTCAGCCGCTTCCTCCAGGTGCAATTCCCGCGGCCCCTACTGCCGCGAATCAGCAACCTGTGTGCAAAGTCTGCGGCGGCACGGGCGCCGGCCTCAGCGCCGACACGGTCATCTGCCCAGAGTGTAGCTGGCTTCGCCCATTGCTTCCCGGATACACGCTCGATCGCTCGGTCTTTTTGTGGGCGCAGGACGGCCAGGCGATGAATAAACTGCAGAGCATCTCCGCCCTTCATGCGGCCGTGAAAGCAGTCTCCGACAAAGTCGGCCGACCGTGGATCGAATCGACATTTAACGGCATTCGCCTTGGCCCGAGGCAGTTCGCCGATATTTGGGTTCGAGCAATTCTGGCCGCGCGCATTCTCGGCCTGCCCAAAATGCCCGACGTTTATATTTCGGGCGATTCACAATGGAACACGTATACCTATGGCACCGACACCAGCGCGTTTATCGTCCTGGGCACCGCCATCCTCAACAATTTTCAGAACGACGATCTGCTCTTCGTGCTGGCGCGCGAAATGGGGCATTGCCGCGCCGGCCATGCACTTTGGAAGACGGTGTCTCGTTTCCTCGTCGGCGATACCAGTACGCACGGCCTGCTCTCCAACGGAGTGTTGAACGCCATCAGCCTCAGCCCTACGAAATGGATCCAGGATGCGGTCGACTTGCCGCTGATGGCGTGGGCGCGCCAGGCGGATATCACCGCCGACCGCGCCGGATTGCTCGCCCTGGGTGATGAAGCTCAGGCGCGACGCGTGCTGCTGGCCTGGTCTATCCGCTCCGCCAGGCTCCTCAAGCAAGTCAACATCGAGGAATGGATGAAGCAGGAAGACGCAAGCGACGATTCGATGACGCGCTTTTCCGAGATGACGACCACTTCCTCGATGTACACCACAAGGCGCCTGCGGCTGCTCGGACAGTCGGCGCGCGAGCCTGAGCTCATGCGCTGGAGCCAGAGCATCCAGCCGATTCGCAAGCGGCTTACGCCTCCACCTCAGCCGCCGATATCCGGCCTGACGGCTGCCGCAGCTGCCGTTCGACGCCCGCTGGCAGCAGCTCCCCGCCCTGCTCCAACGCCGGCGACCGGGTCTGCTCCGGCGCAGGCGCCCGCGGACTCCATCCGTGTTCTTTGCAACAAGTGCCAGACCCCAATGCGAATTCCTCTTGCCGTCTTACGCGGCAAACCGTCGCTGAATGTCCGCTGTCCAAAATGCCAAAACGTTTTTACGCTGCGGCCCAAACCGGCTTCTCAGTCCACGTCTCCCGGGGCGCCGGCTCCTGCCGCCGCGAACACCAAACCACCCGCACCGCCGGTGCCCCCCTCCGCACTGGCAAAACCGTCTGCCACACCCGCGGCGACTGCTGCTGCACAATCGAAACCACCCGCGGCGCCGTTGCCGGCGATTGCAAAAACAAATTCGCCCGCCGGGCCGTCCGTAACGACAGCCCCGCATAAACACGCCAGGTGACCCAAAAAAGAAAAGAGAGGTTAATTTATGCCAGACGATCCGAATGAAGTCGTAGTCATAGTCCCCGATGCGCCCGCCGATGGATCCACGGGTTCTGCTGATGGCTCCAGTCCCTCCGATTCCGAACCGGTCGTGGTGGAAGTTTTCGATGCCGTTGTCGATCCAACCGCAGGCATCGATCCAACCGACTCGACCGGAACAACCACGGGCGAACCGGAAGTGATCGTGGTTGAGGAGGGCGCCACACCGGACGGCGAACCAGAGGTCATCGTCATCGACCCTGTCGCCGATGCCCCCGGCACTGATGGCGGACCTTCGTCAGATCCCACATCGTCAGATCCAACCTCACAGGGGGATCCGGGGACCGATCCCATCGCCGCCACTCCCGACACCGGGGACGGACCAACCATAGGTGACCAAGGGCCTGACGGTGCGGTGGACCCGACGGGGAATGCTCCCGAAACCGGAGACGGAACGGCAGGGCCCGACATCACCGATCCCACAGATCCGACCACCGGCGACCCAGGGACAGCAGAGGGTGTGGTTGACCCGACCGGTGGTGCTCCTGACACAGGTGACGGAACCACATCGCCCGACGGCGCCGATCCCACCGACCCAACCAGCAGCGATCCGACAGCGACTGGCTCCGATCCCGATGGCACAGGCACAACTGACCCCACCGCAACTACCGATCCTGATGCGACGGGCACCACCGATCCTGATTCCAGCGGCGCGACCGACCCCACCCAATTGGCGAACGACCAGCAAACGCTTGAACAGACCGAGGAACAAGAGGGTCAGGCTGCCCAGTCCGGCGACTATTCAACCGCATACGCCGATTCCCAGCAGGCCTATGAGCAATCGCAGACCGTGGCCAACGAAGGAGGCCCCGACAACACTGACGCAACCTGGACGGCGCAACTGGACGAGAGCTGGGCCAATTCAGACCAGCAGACCGCGGATCAGGACCAGCAGACCGCCGATAGCTACGCCAACGACCCTAACGCGACTCCGGGCGATGCGGCCGACGCGCAACTCTACGGCGACGCCGCTCAAAACGAACAGCAGAGCGCCGACAACATCGGCGAAGCGGGTGAATACGGCGATCCGATCGGCGAGCCGGTGGATACGCCAACGGATACAACGGAAGACGCTCCGGCAGAGGAAGCTCCGGTTGATGATATGCCCGTTGAAGATGCGCCGGCCGAGGATACTTCCACGGTTGACGACGATTCGTCGGCGAGTTGAGACGACTGCGGTTCTCCGGTAGCTTTACGGCGAATCCGGAATTGCTAACTGGAGAGCCGCGTCAGCTTGCCCGCCCGAGGCACACCGCAAACCAGCCGCGTGGGTCGGTCCAGGTTGCCTCGGCGCGGAAACCCGTTTCCTTGAACAGCGCCTCGGCCTGCCCCGGCCGGTATTTGTAGCTGTTCTCGGTGTGAATGGTCTCGCCGGCGGCGAACTCGACGGTGAAATCGAGCGCGCCAAAACTCACTTGATGTGCGATCTGGCTCACGAGGTGCATCTCAATTCTCGACGCACTTGGGTTCCACACCGCGCGGTGCGCGAATGCCTCCGCATCGAAGTCCGCGTCCAGTTCGCGATTGAGGCGCACGAGCACATTACGATTGAAGGCCGCCGTCACGCCCTGCGCGTCGTCATAAGCCGCCACGAGCGTTGCTTCGTCCTTGACCAGATCGACGCCGAGCAGCATGGCGTCGCCAACTTCCAGACCGGCGCGCACGCGGCGCAGCAGGCGCGCGGCCTGGTGCGGCTCAAAATTTCCAATGCTCGATCCGATGTAGAGCACGAGGCGGATCTCATCCTCGTCCATCGCACCCAGGTGAAATCTGCGATCGTCGCCATCGGTGTAATCCATCACGCGGGGCGCCACGGTAACTGCCGGAATCTCGCGCTCGATCCGCCTTTTCGCGCCTTCGAGCGCGCTCGCCGAAACATCCACCGGCTCATAGAGCGCCGTTCCCTGCCGTTTCACTGCGGCCTTCAACAGCAGCCGCGTTTTCTCCGCAGAACCAGCGCCCAGTTCCGCAATGCGCAACTGCCGGCCATTGCTCGCCCGCTCCAGAATCTGCTCTGAAGCGCCATGAAAAATGTTCCGCTCGGTGCGCGTCAGGTAGTACTCGGGCAGCCTGGTGATCGCCTCGAAGAACCGCGAGCCGGCGGAATCGTAGAACAGCCACGCAGGCAGCCGCTTGGGCCGCGAGCCGAGACCCTCGCGGACCACGTTGGCGACGCGTAGATCGATTTCGAGGACTGGGGCAGGGGAAGCTGCTGCGCTCATGTGTTCTCAGTTAATTCGCAATTCGCTCTCAATTTCGATGCGGTCGAAGCGATTATGTTGCCAGTCGAATGCCGGAAAACTGCCATCGTGTCTCAGGGGAGAAGAAGTTGCGGTAACTTGCGCGTATATGGCGCGCCGGCGTCACCGACGAACCGCCGCGCAAAACCATCTGCCCGCTCATGAATTTGCCGTTGTACTCGCCCAACGCACCATCCAGCGGTTTGAAGCCGGGATAGCCGAGGTAGGCGCTGCTCGTCCACACCCAACAGTCCCCATAGTAGTGGTACTTCGTACCGCTTTCGTTTTGGACGAGATTTGTGGAAGGCATCAGCCGCCCGGAATCGAGCAGATTTCCCTCGACCGGCTGGCCCTCCGCCGCGGCCTCCCACTCAAATTCCGTGGGCAGCCGGCGGCCCGCCCAGCGCGCGTACGCGTCTGCCTCATAAAAACTTACCTGGCTCACTGGCGTTGCTGCCAGCTCATCGAGCGACAGTTCGCCGCGGAGGGTAAACACCGTCCAGGCGCGGTCTCCTTCGGAACCGTTTCTTTCGGCGCCGTCTCCTTGGGTCCAGTAGAGTGGCGCCCGCCAGCCATTCGCCTTCACCGCATCCCATCCCGCTGAGAGCCACAACTCCGGCTTGCGGTAGCCGCCGTCGGCCATAAACTCCGCAAACTCGGCGCAGGTTATAAGGCGGTTGGCCAGCGCAAACGGCTCCAGCCAAACCCGATGCCGCGGCAGTTCGTTGTCGAAGCAGAAACCTCCGGCGTTTCCCGCTTCCTTGAGCCCGCCCTCAAATTGCCTGAAGGCTAACGGCCCTGCTTGGTCCCTCGTTCCCTTGGTCCCTTGGTCCCTGTCTTTCCGATCCCTGATCTCTGATCTCTGATCTCTGTACTTCGGCTTCAGCGGATTCGTGAAGAACGCATTCAGTATGTCGGTCAGCATCAGTTCCTGGTGCTGCTCTTCGTGGTTTGCGCCCAGCTCAATTCGGCGCAGTGCCTCCGGCACCGGTTCGCGTTCGAACAGCCGCTCCATGGCCGCGTCAACGTGCTCGCGATAGCGCAAGACCTCGTCGGCCCCCGGCCGCGAAAACGACGACCGCAGCCGCTTTTCTGGAAACGCCGAAAAGCTCTCGTAATAACTGTTGAAGAGCCAGGAAAAGTCTGCATTGAAGACCTTGTAGCCGGGCAGAAACTCCCGCAACACAAACGACTCGAAGAACCAGGTTGTGTGCGCCAGATGCCATTTGGCCGGCGAGGCCTCAGGGCACGACTGCACCATCATGTCCTCTGCCGAAAGCGGCTCGGAGAGAGCGAGGGTGCTTCGCCGCACTTCATTGAACCGGCTCAGAATCGCCGAGCCGGGGCCTGAAATTGTGGTTATGCTCATCGTCCGTCCTCCGGTATGGGCTAGTGTAGCCTTTCCTTGTAAAAGTTAAAGCCTTTAGACGGCTCCTGGGGGCCTGCGGCTCCTTTTTTTCCGCCTGGATCGCGCGAATGCCTTGCCCCCGATCATTTCAAGGATGACTGTCCAAATTCAGAAAGAGCCGGACCGATGCGGTCGCGGGATTCGCGCCTGGCGATCGGCCAATGGTCCGCATTGGATGAATAACCCCTGTAACCTGAGTGGGCTGGCATTTGGTAACCCCGGTGAACTGGCATTTGATCCGCAATAGTGCTTTAATTCCTGCCAGAGGTTGGCAAAGATTCCTCGCTCCCTGGCGCGATGGCAGGAGAGAGTATGTCTAAGATCGGCCTACAGCGGATTCCGGTCGCGGCACTGTTCGCATTCTCCCTGGCGATCCCGCGAATTCTGCCGGCCCAGGCAAGCAAACAGAGCCAGTCTCCGCCGGCGCCCACTCCCGCCACCCAGGCCGCGCCTCCTGCACAAGCACAGCCAACCGCCGAGCAGGAAGGTGACTCTCTTACTGCCCGCCAGCGCTACCAGGCCGCAATTGCAGCCTATTCCAAAGCGCCCCAGATGACTGCCGAGATCTGGAACAAGATGGGGATCGATTACCAGATGATGTTCAACTCGAAGGACGCTACGCGCTGTTACAAGCAATCGCTCCAGATCGATCCCCACGACCCCCAGGTTCTAAACAATCTAGGCACGGTTTATGCCTCGCTCAAGGATTACGGCCAGGCGGATCGGCTGTACCGGAGGGCGCTGAAAATCGACCCCCACTCCGCGCTCATTCTCAAGAATCTCGGCACCAACCTGTTGGCGGAACACAGGTACAACAAGGGTTGGGAAGCCTACCAGCAGGCTTTGGCGATCGACCCGGAGATCTTTGCCGATCGCAGCACACCGTCTGTCGACGATCCTTCATCCATCGCTGAGCGCGGCGCCATGAACTACTACATGGCAGCCAGTTGCGCTCGCGCCGGCGAAACCGCGTGCGCCCTGCAGTATCTCCGTATGGCGCTGGATGAGGGCTTTACCACGCGCAAAAAGGTCGCAAACGACAGCGAGTTCGCGAGCCTGCGCGACAACCCGGACTTCAAGCAACTGCTCGCCGAGCAGCAGCGCACCCAGTAATTCGCGACCCGCACGAAATCGCGACCTGCACGCCATACCAGGGTGTATCGCATCGTCGTCTCCCGCCGCGCCTCGCGCGTCTATTCAATAGGCCGCATGATTTGCCGCCCGGGAGCTCCTAATGAACATTCGCAATTTATCCACAATCGTTCTCGCTTTTGCTTTCACTGTCGCAGCCGGCGCACAGGACACTGGGTCCGCACAGCCGTCCGGCCAGAACGCCGGCCAAAATGCGAGCTCCGGATCAGGCGACTATGGCCAGCGCGGTGGACGCGGCGGCGGAATGGGCGGCGGAATGGGTATGATGATGGGCCGCCGCCTGATGGGTATAGTCACCGAAGCCGCGGCGGATCACTACACCATTAAGACCGACGCCGGCGATGTCTACACCGTCCACTTCACGGCGGACACGCGCATCTTCAAGCAGGTGGCCAGACAGCGCGGCCCCGGCGAAGGAGCGGGTGCGGGCGACGGCCAGGGCCAGGGTCGCGGCCAAGGCTCAGGTGGCGGAGGCGGCCGCGGATACGGCGGCGGCAATCCTCCCCAGCAGATCAAGTCTTCAGACATCAAAGTGGGCGATGCCATCGACGTGATGGGAAGTGTCGATGCCACGTCCAAATCCGCAGCCGCAACGCGGATCGCGCAGCTCGATCCCGCAGTCGTCCAGCAGTACCGCGCCATGGAAGCTGACTTCGGCAAGACCTGGCTGATGGGCAAAGTAACCGCAATCGACGGCGCAAAGATCACGCTCACCGGGGTGATCGACAATGCCCTTCACACCGTTGTCGCCGATGAAAACACGTCCTTCCGCAAGCGACGCGATCCCATCACCCTTGCCGATATCCAGGTGGGCGACACCGTGCGCGCCGACGGTGCTGTGAAGGATGGAGTCTTTACCGCATCCAGCGTGAACGTCTTCGGAATGGGCGGCGGCGAGACGCCCACGGTTCCGCGCGGCGGCGACGCACCACAAGTTCCGCACAGCGCGCCGCCCCAATAAGCGATTTTTATTCGATCGATTGCAGCGTCCAGGCGCCGTTGGTCAGCACAAACGTGGCCTGGCGCAGCGAGCTCAGTTTGTTGCCGGGGTTGTGCGCGATAGTCTGCAGCGGCTCTGGCACTCCGTCCAGATTCACGTCTTCGGTGAACGAAGCGATCCTCGTATCTCCCACCGTTTGGATCTCGCCCACGTCGCGCGCTTTCAAATGATTCGTCACCACAGTCTGGACAACGACCACAAACTTCGGATCGGTCGGGTTGTCGGGCCGCCACTGAATCACGTCCCCGCCACCGGCCAGCTTGAGTACCTTCTTGCCGTCCGGCGTCACCGTAAAGTCGCCCCAATATCCGTTGGGGTACCTCTTGGTCTCGAACCAGTACTTGGCGGTCACTCCCTGCACCATGCCTGTAGTGTTCACAGTAATGCTGACCGGCTCCGCGGGAGTCTGGTCGTACTTGGCCTGAATCATCGTCAAAGCCTGGGCCTGCGTCAGATCCGGCGCCGATTTGCAGCCGGCAATCCATAACCCAGCTCCGAGCAAAATCAAGACTCCCAAAACGTGCAACTTGACCGCGTTTTTCACGTTCCCTCCCTAAACCACATGACTAGACAGCGCGAAACGGCGCAAATTCCTTCGCCACGCCATTTTTCATCTACTTTCCTCCGCTGTCAATGGAGCTGGAAGTGACCCTGCTCACACCTGAACCTGCAAGGGAAAAACGCGCGGGGCCGGACCACCAAATGTTCCTTGCTTATTGCTCGCCAGAGACGTTGGACGAATCCGCGTAAAAGCTGATCGCCGCGTCGCCTTGTTCGAGCAGGCGGGTCCGTTCCAGGTTGCCGTACTGCTCGTCGAGCGCTAGTTTGCGCCGGTGTTCGGCGATGACGACCGCCCCGTGCGCCAGAATTCCCTGCGCCGTCCCGCCCAGCAGTCCCAGCGTGATCGCATAGTCCTCAGCCGCGTCATACGGAGGATCGAGAAACACCACTTCGTATTTTTCTGGTTTTGGATTTTCTTCTGGTTTTGGGCTTTTTTCTAGCTTTGGATTGGGTCCGGCGACTCCACGCAGAAACGTACTCACGCTCTTCGCGTGAACACGGACTCCGGTGCTGATTCCAAGCCGCTCCAGATTTCCGTTGAGCACCTTCAGGGCGGCCGGCGCGCGTTCGACAAATGCGACGCGCACGGCACCGCGGCTGATCGCCTCCAATCCCACCGCGCCGGAGCCGGCGTACAAATCGAGAAACGCCGCACCCTCAATACGCGGCGCAAGCACGTTGAAGAGCGTCTCGCGCAAGCGGTCACTCGTGGGCCGAGTGCTCGACCCAGGCGGGGTCGCAAGCGTGCGCGAGCGAAACGTTCCGGCAATGATGCGCATCGCCAACCAGCATAACGGAACCAGACCCGTTCCCCGCTTCACTCTTCCACTCTTTCACTCCCTTTACTCCCCACCTTTCCGCCCTTCGCTCTACAATCGGTGTATGCGTGGCTGGTCAATCCCGCTGGGCCGATGGTTCGGTGTGGAGATGCGCGTCCACATCTTCTGCCCTCTGCTTGTGCTGGTGCTGTTCGCCATCAGCGGTGGAGACGGATGGCCGCGCGCTCTAGCCCTCTTTCTTCTTCTGGCAGCGGCCGTGGCCGTGCGCGAAACTGCGCGCCTCATTGCGGCGGCCTGGCTGGGCCTTCGCCTTCGCGCTGTCTTGCTTTTGCCCATCGGCGGCCTGTTTGCCTACGCCAATCCCGAGAGCCAGGAATCCGCCAACCACGGCAGCGGACAGTTTGTTCTCGCGCTCGCCGGTCCTCTCGCCAATCTCGGCGCAGCACTCACCACAGCCGGAATCATTCTCGGCTCGAGCGGCGACGTGCGGCTCTTCGATCATCCCTACATCAGCTCCGCTCATCTGCTGCGCAGCCTGGTCTGGATGCAGGCCTCTCTGGGCATTTTGCATTTCGTCCCCGCCTATCCTCTCGATTGCGGCCGCCTCATCCGCAACAGATTTGCACGAACCCACGGCTCTGCTCCCGCGGGACGCGCCGCTTCCGGCGTGGGCCAGGTGCTCGCCGGAGCTGCCATCGTGGGCGGAATGTTTGCGCAGGAGCCCTGGCTCATTCTCGCCGGCTTCTTCATCATGATCGGCGCGCAGGTTGAGGACCAGGGCGTGTTCTTTCAATCGGTCGTCGATACCGTGCGCATGCGCGAAGTGATGCTCACGGACTTTGCCACGCTCTCGCCTCCTGACACGCTTGCCGACGCGCTCTATCGCTGCGTGCACTCGCTGCAGGAGGACTTCCCCGTGGTGCGCGGTCCGCAACTGGTGGGAATCGTCTCGCGCCAACGCATTCTCGAGGCCTTGCGCAGCGAAGGCAACGGCTACGTGCAATCCGTCATGTCGCGCGCCTTCCAGGTGGCGCGGCCAGAGGACACGCTCGGCACCACCATTCGCCGCCTCACCGCGGGCCACGGCCTCGCGCTCATTCCCATCACTGAGAGCGGCCGCGTCGTGGGAATCGTGAGCGTACAAAACCTCATGAGCTCCATGTCGTTGCTCGCCGAGCAGCGGCGCATCGAACGCCAGGAAGCCAACGAACAATGACCGTCTAGGTCCTGAGCTCGAAGTTCGCATGAAAAGTTGGAAGTCCGCACGACGAGCTTGAAGTTCGCGTTACATAATGACCTGTCATCCTGAGCAAAGCACGCGTGAGCGGGCGAAGTCGAAGGACCTGTGGTTGCTCTTCGCGACCCTAATTCACCACGGTCGCATCACCGCAGGCGGCTCACCCTCCAACTTGCCGCAAGTGCGGGTGCCCCATCCTTGACGCGTTCTTTGCGGCAAGGGTGGGAAAGCACGACGTAAACTTACTCTCAGCATGGAATCACCCACCGCCCAGGCCGCCCCGCTCGCTCCCGGCCTCTACCTCGTCGCCACTCCCATCGGCAATCTCGGCGACATCACGCTGCGTGCGCTTGAAGTCCTGCGCAACGTCGACCGCATCGCCTGCGAAGACACGCGCCAAACCCAAAAACTTCTCAATCACTTCCAAATCGAGAAAAAAACCGTCAGTTGCCACGAGCACAACGAGCGGTCGCGAGCCACAGAATTAATCCAAGACCTGAAAGCGCGGAGCGCCATCGCGCTGGTCTCCGACGCGGGAACGCCCGGCGTGAGCGATCCCGGCTCGTGGCTGGTTCGCGAGGCCATCGCCGCAGGTGTGCCTGTCTTTCCCATTCCCGGCGCCAACGCCGCCATCAGCGCGTTGATCGCCTCGGGCCTGCCTGCCGATGAATTTCAGTTTCTAGGTTTCTTGCCGGAGAAAGCCGGTGCGCGCCGGACGAGACTTGAAAATCTCGCCAAAATCGCCAATCTCGCCAAAAGCGCCTCGCTCGCCGCCCAACCGCATGAGACTCCGCGCACCTTGATCTTCTACGAAGCGCCGCACCGCCTGCTCTCGACGCTCGCCGATTTGGAATCGATTTTTGGGCCGCAGCTTCGCATCGTCGTGGCCCGCGAGTTGACAAAGATTCACGAAGAGTTTCTGCGCGGAACGGTCGCCGATGTGCGCAGCGAACTCGCCGCCCGCGACCGCATTCGCGGCGAGATCACCTTGCTCATCGAAGTCCCCGCGCAAACTTCTTCGTCGGTTGGAGCGCCAGGCGCGGCCAACGCGCACGAATCGATCACCGCCCGCGTTGCCCGCATGACGGCGGAAGGCGGCATCGACGAAAAAGAGGCACTCAAGCGCCTCGCCCGCGAACTGGGCCAGTCAAAGAGCGAAGTCTATCGCGAGCTCCAGCGCGAGCGCGCCGCTCATCGCTGAGCCTCAAAGCGAATGGACGAATCGATTTCTTGAAATAGTTGGTTTCCTGTTTCGACCGCGCCGTCGGCAATTACTTTGGGTGCACCATGTCCCGACTCTGGGACACGGAACACCGCATCTCTCGCGCCGTAGGCGCAGCGTTTGTTAGCCCCGCGCTTCAGCGTGGGGAACGCGGAATCTAAATGAATCGCAAGTCCCGTAGGGACGGCGCCAGTGCCCTCCTCCCGAACCGCTTTTAACCGGGCAAACCAGAGCCCGCTTAGGCTGGCGAAATAGGTTAGCCCCAGGCGCAAGCCTGCGGTTAAACACGCGTAACACCCCCGAGCCCGCTTTTGCGGGCGAAAGACCTGGCCCCCGCAGCAGTCTTTAGAGATGTCAAGCCTCCTCGGCGCGAAATCCGGGCGCTCACCACTCCCTAAGCCGTTCCTTTTCTGATCCCTGACCCCTGATCTCTGATCTCTGTCAAGTTTGCCGATTATTACCGGCGCTTATTGCACAATGGTTCCATGATTGGCAAGCATACAAAAACGGCCTTTGTACCCCATCCTCGTCGCAATATCAGGAATGTGCCCGGTTCAATCTGTCAGGTATGTTCCCGGTCCGTACCGTCTCCTTGTTCCCTCGTTCCCTTGGTCCCTTGTTCCCTGCTTTTTACCCACCCCCCATACTCCGCAGACCCCACCCCCCATGCCGTTTTGTGAAACTGTGAAACTGTGAAACTGTGGAGCCTTTGGAATGAATGTCTTACAGCCGCTTGTCACACAGTTTCACAGAAACTGTGAACTTTTTTTGTTGCGACGAAAAGATGCGCAACCGAGGCTCAAATTACTCAAAAGGAAACGGATATCGGAGAATTGATCGCTGAAAAACGATTGCTGAAAATCGCTAAAAACAACCGATTTCTGAAAATCGCTGAAAATTGGCCATTGTGGGTTTGCTGACCTGCCGACTCGCTGCTTCAGCGTTCCGCTACGCCTTCGCGACTTCCACAAGAGTCGAGTAGAACGTCGCTCCGCCGCCGATGTCGGTGAGGCGCTCGCTGGTCAGCGCGTTGATGTTGGTCCCGTCCGCGTGCAGCTTGGCCCAATCGAGCCGCGCCGCAACTACACCGGCAGGCAGGCTCGCGTTCAGCATCGCCGTCAGCTCGAGCGAGCCCCGGTCGTTGAAGACGCGCACGAGCTCGCCGTCTACAACGCCGCGCGATTGCGCGTCGGTAGGATGCATTTCGATTCGCTGGTTCGTCCGCGATTCCATTTTGCGATGCCCTGGGAGATTCGCGAACGTCGAGTTCATGTAGTTGTCGCTCTTGCGGCCCAGCAGCTCGAGCGGATATTTCTTCGCCGATTCGCCCCAACGCGACTCGGTGGGCGGAATGAATGCTGGAAGTCCGTCGGCGCCCGCGGCAGCCAGTGTCTCCGAGAAGAATTCGATCTTGCCGGAGGGCGTTGGCACCGGGCCGGAAGTGTAGGGCAGAAACGGCCGCGACTCAGGATCGGAATGGAACGCGAGTGGAATGTGGCCTTCGCGTTCTAAATCTTCAAAGGTAATGTGCTCCATGTTCGCATTCTTCGAATGGCCGTCGGCGCCGATCGAAAGCGCCTGGCGGATCATTTCTTCCGGCGTGTCGCGAAAGCAGGCCTCGGTGAATCCCATGCGCTGCGCAAGCAGGCCGAAGAGCCACACGTTAGGGCGCGCTTCGCCGGGCGGGTCGATGGCTTGTTTCGAAAGCTGCACAAAGTAATGGCCGTATGCGCCCTGCACGTCGGTGTGTTCGAGGAATGTTGTCGCCGGCAGAATGTAATCGGCGTAGTCGGTTGTGTCTGTAAAGAACTGCTCATGGACGACAGTGAACAGATCGTCGCGCGCCATGCCGCGGCAAACCGCGTTGTGATTGGGCGCAACCGCGCCGGGGTTCGAGTTGTACACAAACAGCGCGTGAACCGCAGGACCGTCTTGCTCCCTCGCTCCCTCGTTCCCTCCTTCCCTGCCTTGTCCGAGTTCGGTGAGCGCGTGGCCCAGTTGGCTCATATTGACAACGCGCGCCAATCGGCCCAACGGCGAAGCCAGCGCCAGATCGGGCCGCTCGAGGGCCTGCTTGTTCCACTGAAACGCGCCCGAGGTCGAAAGCTGTCCGCCGCCTCCGCGAAACTTCCACGCGCCGGTCAGCGCAGGCAGCATGGCGATGGCGCGCACCGCCGTGCCGCCGTTCTCGCTTCGTTGCACACCGTAGTTCAGGCGCAGAAACGCGGGATGAGTGGTGGCATATTCGCGCGCGAGCTGCTCGATCTCAGCCGCGGTCACGCCAGTCCAGGCGGCGACGCGCTCCGGCGTGTACAGGTACACGAGTTCCGCCAGCCGCTCGAAGCCGTGCGTCATTTCTGCTATGTAGGCGCGGTCTTCGAGGCCCTCGTTCAGAATTACGCGCATCATGCCCAGCGCCAGCGCCGCGTCAGTGCCGGGACGAATGGCGATGTGCCAGTCCGCGACGGCTGCCGTCCGCGTGCGATACGGATCGATGACGATCAGACGCGCTCCGTTGCGCCGCGCCTCCTCGACGAACGGCCACAGATGAATGTTGTTCCCGTGGATGTTCGCGCCCCACGCCAGGATGAGCTTCGCCAGCCGCACATCTTCAGTGGGCGTACCGTACTTCTTGCCGTAGACCAGATTCCACGCCTGGCCGCCGGCCTCGGAACAAATCGTGCGGTCGAGCTGGCTCGCGCCGAGGCGATGGAAGAAGCGGCGATCCATCGATCCGTAGCCAAGCACGCCGATGGTGCCGGCGTAGCTGTAGGGCAAAATGGATTCGGGCCCGTGCCGGTCGCCGATCTCTTTAAGGCGCGCGGCGATTGCGTCCAGCGCATCGTCCCAGCTCACGCGCTCGAAGGCGTCGTGCTCGCGCCCGCGTGGCAGCGGACCTTTCGCCACGCCGGCTTTGCGGCGCAGCGGGTATAGAATTCGGTCCGGGGCATAAACGCGGTCGAGATACTTGGCCACTTTGCCGCACAGGAAGCCCTGCGTGACCGGCTGCGAAGGGTCGCCCTCGACTTTCACCGCGCGGCCTTGCTCGTTCACCGTGACCAGCACCGCGCACGAATCCGGGCAATCGTGCGAGCAGACGGTGTGAACGATGCGGAACGGCGCAGAAGTTGCCATGGCGTCATTGTAAGCTGAACTCGGACTTCGATCGCGCAAGGTCCGTGTACACTGGACACGCCATGGATTGCGTCTTTTGCAAAATTGCCGCCAGAGAGATTCCGTCAACGGCCGTGTACCAGGACGAGCTCGCGTACGCATTCGCCGATATCCACCCCCAGGCGCCGGTGCACATCATCATCATTCCGCGCGAACACATTGGATCGCTCGCCGAGGCTGGCGTCGGACATCGAACTCTCCTCGGTCATCTGATGCGGGCTGCGGCGGAGATCGCTCGCAAGAAAGGCCTCGCGAAAGGCTACCGCGTGGTGGTGAACACAGGCGATGAGGGCGGCCGGACCGTGGACCACCTGCATCTGCACCTGATGGGGGGCCGGCAGATGACCTGGCCGCCGGGATAAGAGCAGGTTTCAGGGGTCAGGGTTCAGTTCATCGCGGGCGCGGGTTCGTATTTGCGCAATGACGAATGCACGCGGCATGTTGTGATTTGAACTGCATTTGCGCGCAGATGTAAAGAAAAAGGGCGCCCCAGTTGCGGAGCGCCCTTCAGTCTTTCAGTGACTTAGCTACATGGGTTGCTGCGAGACTTCCTCTTCCTCTTCCACCCCGTAGCGGCGGAGAAGAACGGGCAGGCTCTGCGAGAAGGCCGAGCGCGGCATCACCGAGTCGCATCCCGCCTCGACGGCCTTCAACTTCAGGTCCCCTTGCAGATGATTCAGGAAGCCGATGATGGAGACGGCCTTCTTGAATTTGGACTTGAATTTTGGAATCAAAGTCATTGGCTTGGCGTTGAGGTTATTCAGGTCGAAGACCAGAAGCGCGGGCTTCTCGTTTTCCGGCGCCTCGTAGATGCGCGTGATCGCATCCTTGTTCTCGCCCTTCACGAACTCTACTTTCACGCCGAGCTTGCGTGCCGTCTCCTGAATCTTGGCCAGGAAAAAGAGATCCTCAATGAAGCAGAAGATGCGAGTGGGAGCGTCTTCGCGAATGGGAGCGGGGGGTTGCCCCGCATAAACGTCGGGATAGTACCCGCTGCTATGACCGTTGCCCGCCGTGGGGATTGTTGAGGGCGGACCGTCGGCGACATTGCCGTTAGCCACGCGGTAGCTGTGGTCCATGGGGCCGACAAAAGCGCGCGGACCCTTCTGGCGCCCTCTGCGCTTGTTCTGCGGCGGCCCGCCGATGCTGTTCCCGGGCTGCAATGGAGGAGCCGAGCTCTTCTGGAAGAATTTCTTCTTCTTGCGGCTCTGGTGCTGGTGGACAGGCTTGTGCTGTGCGGGTTGCGACGGATGCGACGCCTGCGTATGCGGCTGCTCCTGCATCTGTGCCTGCGGCTGCTGAGGCTGCATCCCGGCCTGTTGGCTGGACTTGTTCTTGCGGCGCCGGCGGCGGCGCCGATGCCCATGCGACTGCGCCTGACCGTTGTCAGGTGCTGGCCCCTGTTCAGGCTGGGGCTGAGTCGGTTCTGTTGT
>Ga0181520_10006476_pt1 | contig 17876 bp, 14 predicted proteins | sample PEATcosm2014_Bin_29_FD_132451 | JGI IMG/M metagenome (GOLD analysis project Ga0181520, IMG submission 132451) | Peatland microbial communities from MTU Mesocosm Facility, Houghton, MI, USA - PEATcosm2014_Bin02_30_metaG | ecosystem: Environmental > Terrestrial > Soil > Wetlands > Peat | place... | reverse complement strand
CGGCGGCACGCTGCTCACCGTCGCCTACGCCGCCCCCGAGCAGTGGCGCGGAACCCCCGCCGCCCAGCTCGACGGACGCACCGACCTCTACGCCCTCGGCGGACTCCTCTACGAGATGCTCACCGGCCAAACGCCCTTCCACGCCGAAAGCTACGAAGGCTGGGCGCAAGCCCACCAAACCACCCCGCCCCCGCCGCCCAGCGCCCTCCGCCCCGACCTCGCCAACTGGCAAGGCCTCGACGCATTAGTCCAGCGCTTCCTGGCCAAAGACCGCGAAGACCGCCCCAAAAACGTTGCCGAACTGTCTGTCCTCCTCGATGCTATTCAATATCTTCCTCCCGACATGCACATAAAAACTGTGGCGGAAAATGCGAAATATAGTAGAAATCCTCCGGAAGCGAAACGTGATTTTACGATAATTAATCTGAGGTCAATTTTCCTTTTAGGAGTGTTAATCATTCTGACTTGGGCTGTATGGAGCAATTTCTTCTCGAAATCATCGACAGACGTATATAGCACACCAGCAATGAAGAAAGATACCGTCAATTCTATGCCGATGGCTCCGGATCAGATTGACACTGCTGAAAACGAGCAAAAGGCCGTTTCTCTTTATAATCTGAAACGCTATTCGGATTCGAAGCCGCTGTTTGAACAGGCTTGTTCAGGAGGGAATGGAGACGCATGTCTCCATCTCGGGGGACTGTACAAGGAAGGCCAAGGAGTTGAACGGAATTATTTGCGGGCGTCGGAATTTCTTTCCAAGGGATGCGATGCTGGGAGTCCGGGTGCCTGCAATGATCTTGGAGTAATGTATGAAGATGGAGAAGGCGTTAAGCGGGATTACGTCCAAGCAGCGACTCTGTTTACGAAAGCCTGCGATGCGAACAATGCGACGAGTTGTGGATCTCTTGGTTTTATGTATTCTGAAGGTCATGGAGTTGAAAAGAATTCTGAGACGGCTAGAAAACTTTTTAATAAGGCATGCTCAATGGGCAATGAGTTTTATTGCAACTATATTAAAACATTTAGACAAGATTTTTGATCCGTTTTTTAATATCGGTATGTGAATCATGCCAGGAAGGATGAAAGTCAAAATGGCAAATCAATACGGTGATGCAGCAATCATGGCGGCTCAACAAGGATCATCCGATAGCCTCGATCCAGGGGTACGGTGGGATTCTGCAATGAAGAAGTTATCCATCAGTCCAAATTCACAGAAGAAGTCGTGTCCAAAAGATATTTTTCTTGGCCTCTGCGAAGAAGGAAGAGTTAAAGGCACTCCAAAGGGCAACTATACAAGGTCGAAGAAAAACAAGGCCTATGCGATACGCGCCCTCGAATTTCTGGAAGGAGGAGCTGATCCTTTGTCTGCTAAGAAATTGTGGGGTTTGGTAACTAATGATTCTGGGACGACTCCAAACAATCAAATGGAAGTCGTCCTCGCCTTATGGAATAATGACTTGATTACTCCGGCAAGTGGCCCGGTCAAAAAATAACCAAGAACCGCTATGCCCCATTCATCCACCATGAAAAACGCAGATCCTTCGACTGCGCTCAGGACGGATGAGTGGGCGACCACGAACCTTCCCTGCCGTCTTTTTCTGATCCCTGACCACTGGCCGGCGGGTGGCCCACGTCTCAATCTACCACGAACGTTGGGTGCCTCAGGTCTTGATTTTGAGACCTGGGATTCCACGAACCTCAACCAGTCGGGTTCATAGGGAAGATAGCAGCTCACGGATTCGGTGAACCGCGCATCCGGGTTGCGTGCGAGCCAGGGATTCTCTGAACAAGTCCTGATTTCCGGTAAAACATCCCTCGGGGGCTAAAGCTCGTTCTTTATTATCAGTGTCTTGCGGCACGACTGAAGTCGTGCCCTTTCAAAACCTCGACTTATTCAGAGGCTCCCTAACGTATTTCTGTATTGTTTGAGACTCAACGTGGACCGGGAGGTCCACGCCACAGCCGACCGGGAGGTCGGCGCTACAATTTATGGAAAAGCTGTAAAATCGTGCCCTTTCAAAACTTGGACTTCATCAGAGGTTTCCTAGGGAGTCTTTCCCGGCGCGTTCAGCTCAACCAGCCCTTCCGGCAGAGCCATCTCCACGCGGCGGGCTTCGATGTCGATGCTGCGCAGATAGCTTTTGGCGAAGGGAATAAGCACCTCGCCCGACGCACCGTTGACCACCAGCAGCGCCACCGGGCCTGCGGAGCGGTCCACCTCTTCGATCTCGCCGACCAAAACCGGCGTGGCGGGCGCAACGTCGAAGAGCGCGCAGCCGATCAGGTCGCTGATATAGACCTCGTCCTCGGCCAGTGGAGCGCGCGCGGCGCGGGGAATAGCGACGGTCAGCCCTTTGAGAGCTTCGGCGGCGGTGATGGAGTCGATGCCGGCAAAGTGCAGTACGATGCCGCCTTTGTGCGGCCAATGGTGGAGGAGTTCGACTTCGCGGGGAGCGGCTTTTTCCGCAGGGGCTAAAGCCCCAAATTTATCAGAAGGGTTCATGTACGGGCTGAAGCCCGTGCCCTTCACACTGGAGCCCGTACCCTTCAAGCTGGAGTCCGTGACCTTGAAGCTGGAGCCCGTGCCCTTCAAGCTGTCAGAAAGCAGCCAAAGCTGCTTGCGTTCGGCAAATTTTTCAGGGAAATCGGTGAGAACTTCGGCGAAGACCTCGCCCTTCCGGCCCTGCGGACGGAGAATTCGCGCCAGCCAAACCCACTCCTGAGACTCGGAAGGCCCGGAAGGTTTAGCCGCACTCGCCGCTCCGCTGGAGCCAGGATCGAGCGCCATCAGTCTTCGTCTTCTTCAAGGATGTCCAGCGTGTAGCGGTGATGGAGCTTCATGCTGACGGCACCCAGGATGGTGCGCATCGAGCGAGCGGTGCGCCCCTGTTTGCCGATGACTTTGCCCACGTCGGCGGGCGCCACGCGGAGCTTGAGGACGGTATTCTCCTCGCGGCCCACGCTCTCCACTTCAACGGCCTCGGGCTCATCCACCAGCGCCTGCGCAATTTCGCGGACTAATTCTTCCACTTCAACCATAGCCTTTTGGGTGATCCTCCTGCCCCTGACCAAAACCTCGACAGAATTTGGCGACGAAAACAAACGGTTCAGGCCAGTGCGCGCATAGTAACAGCACAGGCCTATGGCCGTCAGCAAATAAAATCCGCGCCAGTTCCCGCGCGGGCGGGGCTCGTCAAGGGGGAGGAAAAGATTAAGCTGCGACCGGCTCGGCCACCGGCGCCGGGTTCTTGGCGACCAGCTTGGCGACGATCGGAGTGAACTGCGCGCCGACGCTGCGCCAGTAGGCGATGCGCTCGTGCTTCAACACGACGGTGGCGGGCTCAGTGCGCGGGTTGTAAGTGCCGACGACCTCGATGGAACGGCCGTTGCGGGCGCGGTCCTTTTCGATGGCCACGATGCGATAGTAGGGTTGCTTGCGGGCGCCAATGCGCGCCAAACGGATCATTACCACGGATGCGATTCCTTTCGACTTCCAATGCTCGGTTGATGTTCTTCAGGGTCTCACAGGCCGGCAAGGACTCAACCGGGCCGATCAAGGGCCGGACGGCGCGCCCAGCCACGCAAGACACAACACCTAAGTATCGCCGAAAAAGGGGGTCTGAGGCAAATTTCCGATTATGCCTTTCGTTCTTTTTCCACCAGCGGCACCCAGAAGCGGAAGCAGGCGCCTTTACCGGGCGGGCTGTCGGCCTCGATGCCTCCGCCGTGCGCTGCCAAAATGGCGCGGCTGATGGCCAGGCCCATGCCGGTTCCTTTGCTCTTTCCGGCGCGCTTTTTTCCGCGATAGAATTTGTCGAAGATGAAGGGCATATCGACAGCATCGATGCCCGGTCCGTCGTCTTCGACCGCGAATTCAAGCCGCCCGCCGGCGCACCGGCTGCTGAGCAGAATCCTCCCGTCCGGCGGCGTATAGCGCGCCGCGTTCTCCAGCAAATGGCGCAGCACGCGGCTGAGCAGATGCGGATCAAACCAGGCCGGCTCGTCCGGCTCCTCGACGGCCACCACCACGCGGCGTCCGGCGAGCGCCTTGCGCGATTCCTCGACCGCCTGATCGAGCAGCGCGCGCGGGTGATGCGGCACCGGGCGGACCTCGACCACATTGGCGTCAATCTCGGCCATCTCGACGGCCTCGCCAATCAGCCGGTCAAGCCGCGCGCTCTCTTCGTCCACAATCGCGGCCAGCTCCATGCGACCGGCCTCGTCCAGCCCATCGCCCCCCACCAGCATGGTGGCGGCGGCGCGAATGGCGGTGAGCGGCGTGCGCAGCTCGTGAGTGAGCGAATCGATCAGCGCGGCACGCAGCCGTTCCCCTTCGCGCGCCGCCTCCAGGTGGGTGGAGGCCTCAATGGCCATGGCGCGGGTGAGCGCGATGGCCACCTGCGCGCTGACCGCCGTGGCCACCTCATGCGAGAGCTGCGCTGGACGCAGGCCCAGCGCGCCCACCGGCTTCAAACCCAGGCTTAGTGTGCGCACGGTGAAGGCGCCGGGAATCACCTGGGTGGGATTTTGACCCATGGTCATCGCCCGCATGCTGGCCTGAATGCTCATCGGCAGATCGCCGGTGGAAGAGTAAAACTGGTCCTCGTCGCGCACATAGAGGACCACGCCCTCCAGTGCGAAGATGCGGGCGATCAGCCCCGGCAGATCGTGGATCAGTCCCGGAGCGTCGCCATGCAGCATCATCTCTTGCGAGAGCTCATAGAGCCGCTCGACGTCGGCGCGGCGCTCGTCGGCCTGCCGAGCCTGCCCGCGCGCCCGTTCCGCCACCCTCCCCACCACCACGCAACTCAGCAGGAACGAAATCATCGCCACCCACGCCTGGATGCCCACAATGAGCAGCGTGCCGACCGGCGGAAGGAAATAGTAGTCGAAGGTGAGCGCGCAGAGCAGCGCCACCCAGAGCGCGAGCCGGAATCCCGCCTGGGCGGCAAACCAGACCACCAGAACCAGGAAGGCCATCCCCGCCGTGGTCGAGTTGGCGTTCAGGCCCACCAGCAGTGTGGCAGCGAGGATCGCCACCAGGGTGGCCGCCAGCCAGCGCAGAGCAGGATGCAATTCCGCGAGCGGGTTCATGGTTTTACCTCGAAGAAACGGGTTGAGGTTCGTGGATTCCCACCCATTTTACAAAGAACTTGAAATGGATGGGGCATCCAGTATCGATTATCCAATCAGCGCGGCGAGAATCTCCTCGGTTGAGCGCACACGGCCCATGCGGGGAAAGATGCGCGTGGTGCTGTTCTGATGGGCCTCGGCGGTTTGGCCAGTCATGGCGTCTTCAGCGAAGATCAGCTCGTAGTTGCGCTCGTGAGCGTCGCGGGCTGTGCTCTCCACGCCGAATTCAGTCGCAATGCCGCAGAGGATGATGGTCGTCAAGCCGCGGCGGCGCAGATGCAGATCCAGATCCGTGCCGTAGAAGGCGCCCCACTGGCGTTTGAGAATGATGATGTCACTGGGCTGCTGGTTGAGTTCCGGGATCAGCTCGGACCAATCGGGAGGAAGCGCGCCGGGTCGGCTCCAGCCCTGATCGACTTTGGTCTTCACGCGATCCGCGCCGTCGAGAGCGCCGCCCACATGAACCAGTACCGGCTGCGCTCCCGCCGCGCGCGCCGCGGCAAGCAGGCGGGCGGCGTTGGCGATGACGGCGGACTTCAAGTGCGGCGCGCCGCCGGGCAATCCCGCAATGCCCTTTTGCAGGTCGATGACGACGATGGCCGTGCGGCGTGGGTCGAGGGCGAGAGCATTTGCAGTTGCGGGATTGGGATCGAGTTTTTGGGTCTGAGTTTCTGTTATCGAACCAGTCCCTGTGTGAGCATCTTTCAAAAGCTGAGCAAAATTGGTTCTTGCCTCCCTCGCTGTTCCTATCACCGATTTTTCATCGCTCATTGTTCGATCTCCTTTTCTGCTGATTGTATGTGGAAGCCTTTTGCAAAATTACCAAGAAACCGGCGGAAAGATTCGAGCGCCCCTACGGGGCTTTGGTCTTTTGGGGGGATCGGCTTTCCCAGGATTCCGCTTCGCTTCATCCTGGGCTATTATCGTTGGCCCCTCCGGGGCCTAATCATCGCCCTTGCAGCCAAACAACATTCTTAGGCCAATCAACATTCTCTGGCCAAACAACATTCTCCGGCCAAATCATCATCCCTGCAATTGAGTTTCGCAAGTGTCCTCCTCAACCGGCTGCAAAATCTCCGCCGGAATGATGCCCATCACCCTGTTTTAACCAGCCCCATTGTATTTATCTCTGCCAGAGAATATCCACCGAGCTTTGGCCAAAATCCGTAATGCTTTTTCCGCGCAGTGTCTCCTGTGACTCGACCTCAACCTTCACGTGGTGCCAGAGATTGGGAACTCTCAAGGATGAATCCAGCGGGCATTGCAGCAGATAATTCACCTGCCAATAGCCATTGCCATCATACTCTGGTATCTGGTTCAGCTGCGCCACCGTCAGCGGCGCGCCGTCAAACCATACTTTGACGTCTTCAGCCTTTAACTCTGGACCGAGCACAGTGGCAGAGTTTTTGCTGGCCTCGACCATCGCCTTTCTTTCTGTATCGCTCAGCACGCCGTCGCCATCGGCGTCAAAATGCATCACCCTGGTCAGTGACGAAGGCCTGAAAAGCAAATAGAGGGTATTCGCGCCGCCTACCATATCAAAGGCGCGCAACCCATAAATCTCCATCCTGCCGATATCAAAGTGATCCTCGCGATCCTGGGTCAGATCATAGGTGCCGGCCCACCGCTCCATCGCATCGAAGAGATAGCCGGCCCCATTGACGTTCACCACCGCGTAGACGCGCGCGGGAACCAGCGCGTCAAACGAGCCGTCCTCGGCCACCGGAATATCCAGGCTGCCCGGATCGCCCCAGCGCAGCGGAATCAGGGCAATATACGTGGAGCGTATCGTTCCGCTCTTGTAAGCCACCTTGCCGTGGAAGCGGGACCATTTGAGCGCACTCGTTCCATGAGCACGCTCCACGCCGTTCACATCGTAATGCCACGCCACTACATCGCTTTGAGGAAACTTCGAGGGCAGTTCCGGTTGCACGTTGAAGTGGCCATCTTTGATCTTCACCGCCATTGATCCGCTGAAAAGACTCTTGCCCATCTCTTCGATGGAGTAAGTCAATTGGCCTTCACCATCGACAAATCCGCTCCCCAGCAGATTCAAGGATGCTTTCAAAGCGGAGACATCTGCCGGCCGATGATACGGATAATTGATCGTGATCTGATCCGTGACGGGGTTGTACAGATAGGCTTCCACCACGGGCGATGCGGCGGCGAACGGCGCAACCATGAAAAGAAATAGAAATTGCAAGAGAAAACGGGCGAGTTTTTTCATGCATCAAAGCATAAGGCAAAGACTTCCGGTGTGCAATAATCGTTCGTGGCAAGGCTGCTGATGCCCGCTCATTGCTCGATTTCCTCCTCGACCGGTTGCAGATTTTCCGCTGGAATGATGCCCATTTCCATATAGATTGACCGGATCTGCCGCCGCACCTGCGGCAGGCGCGTCGAGAACCAGGCCGCGCCAATCAGCACTACCGAGCCGGTGATCATGACCGTATGCGGTGCGCCGAAGTTGTGCGCCAGGGTTCCGGCGAGCAAACTGCCGAAGGGCGCCATGCCCATGAATGCCATCGTATAGTAACTCATCACGCGGCCGCGCTTGTCGTCGGTGACAATGGTCTGGATGACGGTGTTGCTGGCGGCCATGCCTTGCATCATGCCCATGCCTGCGATGAAGACCATGGCCATCGAGAGCCAGAACCAATGCGAGAGGCCGAGGCCGACGAGGCCCGTGCCGAAGACCGCCGCCGCGATGGGAATCATTTTAACCAGCCCGCGCACATTCTTGCGCGCTGCCAGTGAGAGCGCCGAAAGCAGCGCGCCGAAGCCCATCGAACCCATCAGAAAGCCCAGCGTGTGCGGGCCTCCGCGCAACACCACTTTGGCAAAGATCGGCATCAGCACCACATAGGGCATGCCCATCAAACTGACCAGTGCAAAGAGCATCAGGATGGTGCGGATGGGCAGAAAGGCGGAGACATAGGCCCAGCCGGCGGCCAGCTCGGTGAGCATGGAGGTGGCCTTGCGCTGCGCCGTGGGCGCTTTCACGCGCATCATCAGCAGCGAGATAATGACGGCGATATAGCTGACGCCGTCGATGAGGAAGCACCAGCCCTCGCTCGATACGGCGATCAACATTCCGGCGAGCGAGGGGCCGATGAGGCGGGCGACGTTGACCATCGAGGAGTTGATGGCGATGGCGTTCTGCAGATCGCGCTTGTCATCGACCATCATCACCATGAAGGATTGGCGGCCGGGCATATCGAAGGCGTTGACGCAGCCCTGCATCACGCTCATGACCAGCAGCCAGGGAATGTTGATGTGGCCGGAGAGGGTCAGCGCGGCCAAGGCGAGCGATTGCACCATGGAGATGGCTTGCGTCCAGACGAGCACCTGACGGCGGTCGAGGCGATCGACCCAGACGCCGGCAAAAGGGGCTAGCAAAAAGGTGGGAATCTGCCCGGCAAAGCTGACCGTGCCTAGCAGCAGCGCCGAGCCGGTGAGCCGGTAGACCAGCCAGCCGGTGGCCACGCGCGTCATCCACGTGCCGACCAGAGAGATCGTCTGCCCGCCGAAGAACAGCCGGAAGTTGCGATGACGCAGCGCCCGCCATGCGTGCGAGATGCCTCGTGTGTTTTCGCGCTCTGGGTGGTCTCGCCCGCTCAAAAATATCCCTCGGTTTCAGTTTATCGCGCGGGGCGGGATACCTAATTGCCCGGGCGATCATAAAGCCTGAAGTTGATCTCAATGTTGATAGGAACCGCGACAGGCTTGCCATCTTTCATAGCAGGTTTAAAACGGTATTTCTTTACTGCTTCGATGGCCTTCTCGTCCAATCCCATACCGAGAGCGCGCACCACACGCGGATTTCGCGGCATTCCCTGTTCATCAACAATGAGGGAGACGAGGACTATTCCTTGGTATCTTGCTTTTCGTGCAGGTTCTGAAAACTCAACATTGACCTGGTTAATTGGATAGGGAGCACTAACTCCGTGTCCGACTTTATAAATAGTTCTAATGTCCGAAATATCATCATCTACAATTTTCGATTTTCGAATGGACGCAAATTTTTGCTCTGGCAAAGACATCAGCCGCATCTCATATATCTTTGAAGCAGAAGTACTCTTTTTCTCCTCTAAACAGGTTTGCAGGGTTACATCCAAGGTTCCTGCAACTGGGACGGGAACTCCTTTGTAACTTCCGGGTTTGAAGCGATCCTCGGCAATTACCTTACGTGCAATTTCGTCTACTTCTGAATTGACAGAATGCAGGAGCTTCACGTCACATAGCACTCCTGTTGCATCGACAAAAGCAGAAAAAACAACAACGCCATCCACCTTTTTCTTGCATTTTTCTTCAGGGATTGGAGGCTGGTTGGAAGGAAGCAACTCCGGAGCCGTCACTCCCGGCTCCATCGTGTACACCATTACCTTGGCGGGTTGCGCATCGGCTGACGGAGGCGTTGCGGCGGGGCTTGCATCCTGCCCTATGGCATAACTCGCGGTCAATAGAACGAATGGAACAATCCACAACGACCTGCGCATGAATCCTCCTCTTGGACAAAAAATGGCGAAGGTATTTGATCGACAAAATCAGCAAGTTAGCTACCGCTTCGCGGTGATCGCGAGTTAGCAAGTTAGCGGCAGTTCATTGCGGGCGCATAGCGTGCAGCACCTCACTTGGAATTTATCACATTGGAAGGGGCGGTATTCAGCAGGCATGAATTGGGTTTGAAGGATGAACAGGCGCGGGCGAGGACGCCCGCGCTACAGCCGGTCTGGAGACCGGCGCTACATTCCTGCCTACGCGCTACATTCAGGCTTGGGCTGCTTTCCGGCTTGGGCGCAATTATCCAGATTACAGGCTGCTTTCCGGACTAGGGGCTACTTTTTGGACTACGGCTTGACGCGTGTATCCAGGATCGAGCCTCGGGGGTAGCTGGTGGATTCGCGCACCACTAGCTGGGTTTCGATCAGATGATCGCGCTTGGCTTCCGGGGCTTTTTCCACGTGCGCTTTAAGCGCCATGACCGCGGCGCGGGCCAGTTCGTAGCACGACATTTGAATCGTGGTCAGCGGCGGAATAGTCATCTGCGTAATGTGAATATCATCGAAGCCGATGACGGAGAGATCATCCGGCACGCGCAGCCCTTTGCGATAGGCCTCGTGCAGCACGCCGATGGCCGTCACGTCGTTCGAGCACAGGATCGCCGTGGGCAGCTTGCCTTGGGTGAGCAGCTTTTCGGCCGCCGCCATGCCGCCCTCCATGGTGTGATCGCCTTCCACGATGCGGTCAGGCTCGACCGCGATGCCGCACTCGCTCACCGCGCGGTTAAAAGCCGCCAGACGCGACTGCGCCGAATGCAGCCGCAGCGGTCCAGTGACAAAGGCGATGTCGCGGTGGCCTAGCGCGGCCAGGTGCTGCACGCCCTGACGGATGCCGCGATGATAGTCAACGCGCAACAGGCTGATGCCCGGCCTCTCCGGCCCCACATCGACAAAGACCAGCGGCACCTTGCGCTCGGCCAACTGATCGAGCAGCGGCTCTTCGATGCCGAAGGTCATCACGGCGACGCCCTCGGCCTTGCGCTCGACCATGCGGCGGATGCAGCGCTTCATGCGCTCGGGATCGTAGTTGGTGGAGCTGATCAGAATCTCGTAGCCCTGCTCGACGGCCACATCCTCAAAGCCCTGAATCAACTCCGGGAAGAAGGGATTGGTGATCTCCGAGACGATGAGCCCCAGCAGGCGGCTGCGTCCGCTGACCAGTGCGCGGGCCTGGGTGTTGGGCAGGTAATTCAGATCTTTGACCACTTCCCAGACGCGCTTGGCCATTTTGGCGTTGACGGTGGGCACGTGATTGATGGTGCGCGAGACGGTGGCCGTGGAGACTTTGGCCAGCCGCGCCACGGTGTGGATGTCCATGCGCTCGGGATTGCGTTTGGCGCGCCGCTCGGTTTTTGGATTGCGATCAGTCATGAGGAGACAAGAAGAATGCGTTTACAGAATACCCGATGCCGCAGGTTGCTTGACAGCGGGGAGGATCAAAATTTAATTTCATAGGCGGGGCGAGAAAAGGTTTACTGCCAATCCTGGGCCGATCAATTGCCTGTTTGTTTGCTGAAGGTAAACTCTGCGCTTTGTGGAGCATTTGCATGGAAGTGTCGTGTTTGCAATCCGAGGTGCTGGAAGCCAACCTCGAACTCGTCCGCCGCAGCCTGGTGCTTTACACCTTTGGCAACGCCAGCGGCATTGACCGCGCAAGCGGCCTGGTGGCCATCAAACCGAGCGGCGTGCCGTATGAAAAAATGGTCGCTTCGGATATGGTTGTCACCGATCTGAGCGGCAAAATCATTCAGGGCAACCTGCGGCCTTCCTCTGATTTGGAGACGCATCTGGAGCTTTACCGCGCATGGCCGGCGATTGGCGGCGTGGTGCACACGCACTCGGAGTTCGCCACCAGTTGGGCGCAGGCCGGACTCGATATTCCCGCCTTTGGCACCACGCACGCCGACTACTTTCACGGCCCAGTGCCGGCCACCGAACCGCTCAGTGATGAAGAGATCGAGGGCGAATATGTGCTGAATACAGGCAAGGCGATTGTGCGCCGCATGGATGGAATCGATCCTTTGGCCATTCCGGCGGTGCTGGTGGCCGGGCACGCGCCATTCACCTGGGGCAAGAACGCGATGGAGGCGGCGCACACCGCGGTGATTCTGGAGTATGTGGCGCGCATGGCCGCAACCACCACGCTGTTGCAACCAGGCTGCTCGGGCGTCTCGCAGGCGCTGCTCGATCATCATTACTATCGCAAGCATGGCGCGCATGCGACGTATGGGCAGAAGTGAAAAGACAGCTTTCAGCTTTCAGCCGTCAGCTATCAGTTATTAGTTATCAGTTAACGGATGTTTGTAGATCAGGTTGTTTACGATTTTCATCGAGCAAGAAAGAGTACGAAGCTGAAAGCTGATAGCTGAAAGCTGAAAGCTCAATTGGAGAGGTTTTGAAACCGTGATTGCACATTGTATGAACCACCTCGCATCTCCCGCTCTGCTGGCCTTCTTCAGCGCCGCTCCCATCGCGCATATTGGCTTACTTGACATGATCGTGATCGCCGTCTACTTCGGCATGGTGATCTGGATCGGCTTTTACCTCAAAGGGCGCTCCAACACCAGCGAAGAGTTCTTCATGGCCGGCCGCGAGATGACCGCGTGGATCGCCGGCTTGAGCTTTGTTTCGGCCAACCTGGGCTCGCTGGAGCTGATGGGCTGGGCGGGCTCGGCGTATCAGTACGGCATTCTGGCCACCCACTGGTACTGGATCGGCGCCATTCCAGCCATGCTCTTCCTGGGCCTGGTGATGATGCCTTTTTATTACGTCTCGAAGACGCACTCGGTCCCCGGCTATCTTTTTCTGCGCTACGGCGAGCACGCCCGCGTGCTGGCCGCCGTCTCCTTTGCCATGGAGATGATTCTGATGAGCGGCGTGAATATGTTCGCCATGGCCGTGGTGATGAAGATTGTGCTGGGCTGGAGTTTGACCTTCAGCATTGTGGTCTCGGCCTGCGCGGTGACGCTGTACGTGGCTTTGGGCGGGTTGCGCTCGGCGATCTTCAATGAGGTTTTGCAATTCGTGCTGATCTGGGGCGGCGCGCTGCTGGTGCCGATCCTGGGCCTCTATCAGGCCGGTGGAGTCAGCGGCCTGAAAGCCCAGATCATCAAGAACATGGGAACGGACAGCTACTTCCATATGTGGCGTGACACCGGCCACTTTGCCGCGAACCCGATGGGCACGCACTGGACGGGCATCGTGCTTGGCCTGGGCTTTGTGATCAGCTTCGGCTACTGGACCACGGATTTTCTGGTTGTGCAGCGCGTGCTGGCCGCGCATAATCTGAGAGCCGCGCGCATGGCTCCGGTCATCGGATCGTTCTTCAAGATGGCGGTTCCTTTCATCGTCATTCTGCCCGGACTGCTGAGCCTGGTGCTGCTGCAAAACTCCGACGGCACACGCCGCCAACTGGTTCCGGAAGACACTGTGAAGGCCTGCGTACCGATGTCGTCCGATTGCGCCGCATCGCTGAAAAAGACATTGCTTCCGATTGCGGTGCAGCAGGATGTGCTGAATCAGAAAGTGACTCCGCAATCGGAGCTGCATAGCTATAACGAAGTGCTGCCGCTGATGATGGTCCGCTACCTTGGCCCCGGCCTGTTGGGCCTGGGCATTACCGCGCTGATCGCCGGCTTTATGAGCGGCATGGCCGGCAACATCAGCGCCTTCTCCACCGTCTGGACCTATGACATCTACAAGCCGCTGATCAACAAGAAAGGCTCGGATAGCCACTATGTGATGGTGGGCCGATTGTCGATCCTCATCGGTGTCGCAGTCTCGATCGGCGCGGGCTACCTGGTGCAAAACGCGCACGGCATTATGGATTACGTGCAGGCGCTGTTCAGCTTCTTCATTGCGCCGTTGCTGGGCGCCATCCTGATGGGTATGTTCTGGAAGCGCGCCACTGCGCCCGCCGGCTTCCTCGGATTGCTTGTCGGCATCTGTTCTTCGGTGAGCATGTTTGTCTGGGTCAAGCTCAGTCCCGCCGCGCTCGGCGTGGTGGCGCTCTATCCTGATGCCACGGACATGGCCGCCAATCTCTATCGCGCCTGGTGGGCCTTCTCGATTACGGTCATCGTCATCTTCCTGGTCAGCATGGTGACCAAGCCAAAGCCCGTCACAGAGCTGGATGGACTCTGCTACAGTTGCACGGTTCTGCCCAAGGAAGAATGGGTTCCGTGGTACAAGCAGGTTTGGGTTTGGGCTACTCTGGCCATCTGCATCTTTGCCGCCCTCAACATTCTGTTCTGGTAACGAGCCGTTTGCCTCTCCGGGTATGGAGAGAAGAAAGGATTACGAATTATGCATGGTTCAGGAATTCAAATCTGGTTTTTCATCGGTGTGCTGCTGCTGATTTACGGCGTGCTGATTCTCGGTTACGGCATCTTTGAGTTAGTCAATGGATGTTATCCAGCCGGAGTTCAGTTGACCAGCCTGCACACGCCCATCTGGTGGGGCGGCTTGCTGACGGCGCTCGGCGCGCTCTATTGCATCAAGTTCCGCCCCGGACGCGCGTAATTGGTATTTGTATCCAACTCTGGCCGCAAGATGAGCAAGACGCAGGTCCTTCGACTCGCTTTGCTCGCTCAGGATGACAGTCAGAGTGGGAGCATCTGGCAATCATACAATCTCAACAAACATTTCACCCGCCGCAAACGCGGCAAAAATCAAGGGAGCGAATCATGGCAGCGCAAGGTAAAGTAACATTCGGAGTTATCGTAGGCAACCGCGGCTTCTTCCCCGATCATCTGGCCAAGACTGGCCGCGAAGAGATCATCAGCATTCTGGAGGCGGCCGGCGCCAACGTTGTCGTGCTCGGGCCCGAGGATTCAAAGTACGGCGCGGTGGAAACCTACGCCGAGGCGCAGCGTTGCGCAGAACTCTTCAAAAAGCATGCCGATGCAATCGACGGCATCATCGTCACTCTGCCCAACTTCGGCGACGAGCGCGGCATCGCCGACGCCATCCGCCTCAGCGGCCTCAAGGTTCCGGTGCTGGTGCAGGCCACGCCCGACCGCTCGGACGCGATGACCATCGCCGTCCGCCGCGACAGCTTCTGCGGCAAGATGAGCGCCTGTAACAACCTGATGCAGTATAAGATTCCTTACTCGCTGACCACGCTGCACACCGAGTCGCTCACCTCGCCCGAATTCACCGCCGACCTGGCCTGGTTCACCTCGGTCTGCCGCATCGTCAAGGGACTGAAGAATCTGCGCATCGGCGCCATCGGCGCGCGTCCCGCGGCCTTCAACACGGTGCGCTACTCCGAGCGCTTGTATGAATCCAGCGGCATCTCCATTGAGCCGATTGATCTGTCGGAGATTTTTGGGCGCATCAACAAGATGGGTGACAACGATGATGCCGCGCAACAGAAGCTCGCGGCCATCAAGAGCTATGTGGCCACCGGCAAGGTTCCCGAAGCGGCGCTGCTCAAGATGGCCAAGCTGGGAGCGGTCATCGACACTTGGATGAAGCAGACCAGCGTCGCCGTCACCGCCGTGCAATGCTGGACCAGCTTCGAAGAGTACTTTGGCGTGGTGCCTTGCACCATCATGAGCATGATGTCGAATGATCTGATCCCCTCGGCCTGCGAAGTGGACATCCCCGGCGTGCTGGGAATGTACATGATGCAACTGGCCTCCGGCTCGCCCTCGGCGCTGCTCGATTGGAACAATAACTACGGCAGCGACCCCGACAAGTGCGTCTGCTTCCACTGCTCGAACCTGCCCAAGCACTTCTTTGCCGAGGCGCCGACGATGGATTATCAATCGATTATCGCGGGCACGGTGGGCATCGAGAACACCTTTGGAACTTGCGTGGGCCGCGTCAAGGCCGGCGTGATGAGCTACGCCCGCTACTCCACCGACGACAACCACGGCCTCATCCGCGGCTACACCGGCGCGGGCGCATTCACGAGCGATCCTCTGGATACCTTCGGCGGCGCGGGCGTGGCCCAGATTCCGCAACTGCAAAAGCTGCTCCGCTTTATCTGCCGCGAGGGCTTTGAGCATCATGTGGCCTGCAACTTCAGCGACGTCTCCAAGGCCGTTCACGAAGCCGCTACGCGCTACATGGGATGGGATTCGTATCTGCACGGCGAAGAACTCTAGGGCATCGTTGGGTGAAGGGTACAGGCTTTAGATGAAGGGTACGGGCTTCAGATGAAGGGTACGGGCTTCAGATGAAGGGTACGGGCTTTAGATGAAGGGTACGGGCTTCAGATGAAGGGTACGGGCTTCAGATGAAGGGTACGGGCTTTAGCCCGTACATCTATGCATCAAGAACAGCAGGGCTTTAGCCCCTGAGGGAAATTGCCCCAATAGGCTTTTTTTCCTCAGGGGCTAAAGCCCGATATTTTGATTTCTTTTTAACGTACGGGCTGAAGCCCGTACCCTTCAATACGAATCATTTCAAGATTTTCGGAGAAGAAGAAAATGACCATCGTAGCAGGAGTGGATTTTGGCACGCTGAGCGTGCGCGTTTCAATCATGGATAGCGAGCGCGGGCGCCTGGGCACGGCTGTCGCGGAGTATCCGCTGCATCGCCGCCGCGAAGATCCCGACTTCGCCACGCAGGCGCACGAAGATCAGATGAGCGCGCTGGCCGCCGCTACGCGTGCGGCTGTCAAAGAGGCGGGCATCACCGGCGATCAAGTTGCCGCCATCGCCCTCGACACGACCGGCTCCAGCGTCATTCCGGTGGACGCGCAGATGCAGCCGTTGAATGAATACTATCTCTGGTGCGATCATCGCGCCCACGCCGAGGCGCGTGAGATTACCGCGCTTGCGCACGCGAAAAAGCTGGAAGCCATCGACTGGTGCGGCGGCGTTTACTCGCACGAGTGGGGCTTCGCCAAGCTGCTGCATTGGCTGCGCAACAACCCGGAGAAGCGGGACAAATTCGCCTCGGCCTTTGAGCACTGCGACATGGTTGCCGCCACCCTCTGCGGCATCACCGATCCCAAGCTGGTCAAGCGCAGCATCTGCGCCATGGGCCACAAATGGATGTGGAATCCCAAGTGGGACGGCCTGCCGCCGCAAGAGTTTTTGTCCAAGCTTGACCCGCTCTTCGACGGCGTGCGCGAGAAGCTCGCCGGCGACTACCAGACTTCCGACCATCTGGCCGGCCATCTCTCGGCCAAGTGGGCGGGGGAGCTGGGCCTCAGCGCCGGCATTCCGATTCCCGTTGGCGCATTCGACGCGCACTGGGACGCGCTCGGCGCGGGCTGCCGCGAGGGCGACGTGGTCAACGTCGTCGGCACATCGACTTGCATCATCGCCATCAGCAAAAAGACCGAGCTGATTCCGGGCGTCTGCGGCGTGGTTCCGGGCAGCGTGCATCCGCAGTTCACCGGCATTGAGGCGGGTCTCTCGGCGACGGGAGACATCTTTGAAGCCATCGCGCGCCGCGCCGGAACCAAGGTCGCCGAGCTATCCAAAGGGCTGGAGGCTTACAAGCCCGGACAGACGGGCCTGCTGCGGCTCACCTGGGATAACGGCGACCGCACGGTGCTCGTGAACCCGGAGCTGGGCGGCGTCACCTTTGGCTGGAACATGGTCCACACCGCGCAGGATGAACTCTTCGCGGCGATCGAGGGCACGGCCTTCCATACTCGTATCATCCTGGAGCGGATGGCCGAGTACGGCGTGCCGGTCACGCGCGTGATCAACGCGGGCGGCATTCCGCAGAACAACGCGGTGCTCAACCAGGTCTACGCCGACGTGCTGGGCAAGCCGGTGCTGGTTCCGGCCGGCGTGCCCACCAGCCGCGGCTCGGCGATCATCGCGCTGCTCGCTGCCGGCGCCTTCCCGACCATTGAAGCCGCCCAAGACAAGCTCTGCCTGCCCTTCAATACCTTCACGCCGCGCCCCGCCGCCACGGCAGTTTACGAGCGCCTCTTTGCCCTCTATCGCAAGGCGTACTTTGCGCTCGGCCAGCGCTCCGCGGAAGCTGTGCAGCTCGGCGAGATTCTTCCCGAGCTGCGCAAGATTGCCGCCGAGCAGGCGTAAACAAAGCTGACTGAGGTTCAGTTCCCCAGGTCCGAAAATCCGGACCTGGGGCACCCGCAAGAGTGGTGGATGGATGGGCTACTGAGCCGTCGCCTTTGCCGCCCGTTCGATCAAGCGGGCCACATCAATCGGCTTGGAGATATACACCGCATGACTGGCCGGAACT
>Ga0181520_10006474_pt1 | contig 17884 bp, 16 predicted proteins | sample PEATcosm2014_Bin_29_FD_132451 | JGI IMG/M metagenome (GOLD analysis project Ga0181520, IMG submission 132451) | Peatland microbial communities from MTU Mesocosm Facility, Houghton, MI, USA - PEATcosm2014_Bin02_30_metaG | ecosystem: Environmental > Terrestrial > Soil > Wetlands > Peat | place... | reverse complement strand
TCACGCTCCTCAGGCAGGAAATGGCGCAAAACCCCGAATTACTCCGCCCGGCTGGCCTAAACACCTCTTCGCACAGTCTCGTTGCCGCAGCTGCAGCCTAAAAAATGTAGAAACTCCAGTCCCCGGTCTCACAATCGAGACCGGGGGCACCCGGCTGTGTTCCCATACAATCGCTCAGAAACGAAAAACCACCGCACGGGGCGGTGGTTTTTCATTTGGGCTTGAAACGCTCTTATGCGCGGCTCATGTAGGTGCCTTCGCTGGTGTCCACGCGGATTTTCTCGCCTTCGTTGATGAAGGCGGGGACCTGGACGACTAGGCCGGTTTCAGTCTTGGCGGGCTTGGTGACACTGGAGGCGGTGGCCGACTTGAGGCCGGGCTCGGTCTCGATGACGGTCAGCTCGACGTTGGTGGGCAGCTCGATACCCACGGCATTGCCGTCGTGGTAGCTGACATCGATGCGCAGGTTGGGGGTGAGGTAATCGACGGCATCGCCCAACGTGGAGCCCTTGAGCACGGTCTGCTCGTAGTCAACCGGGTTCATGAAGTAGTAGTCGTCGCCGTCGTTGTAAAGGAACTCCATTGTTACTTCGTCCACCTGGACCTTCTCGATGGCGTCGGCGGAGCGGAAGCGCTCCTCGAACATGGCGCCGGTGCGCAGGTTGCGCAGCTTGGCCTGGATGAAGGCGCGCAGGTTGCCCGGCGTGCGGTGTTCGACCTTGAAGACCAAGTGGAGTTGGTCTTTGTGCTTGATGATCATGCCGGGACGCATTTGTGTGGCGGGAATCGCCATAAAATTTGAAGCTCCTTGCTCTGCTTGCGCTCGTTGCGCAAAGAATTCTGGCCTTGGCCCATCTTCGATTGTATGGCATTTGCGCTTTGGATGGAGGCCTCAGCGCTTTTGCGCCAGGGCAAACGTGCGACAACTGGCTTCCCAACCTTTACCAAATAAGCGCGGAAAGGACGAGGCACCCAGCGGAACAACCTTCCGGCGCGAGCGGGAGGGGCAACCGGCAATGCCGCTTGATACGAGATTCCTGGATTGCGGCCGGCAATGGGTCTGCAAATTGCCCCTGGGATTATGCTTGAAGAAACAGGGATCCAACCTGTGCGAGCGGCGCTCGTTGGCGCGCCCGTTCCAAAGTGGCCCTGCTTTGCGGGGAGAGGAGTTTGCCTTGACGATGAGTCGTGTTTTCCGGTTTGTGGCGCTGACGTTTGGGATATTTCCCTTTTGGACCGGCGGGCGCCTGGTTGCGCAGGCTGGCCGGCCGGCGCCGGACGCCGCTGTGCTGGAGGCTGCCCACTGGCAGCAGGGACTGGCCACCTGGCGAGCGCAACGCGAACAGGAGGTTGCCGCTCCCGGCGGCTGGTTGACGCTGGCCGGCATGGAGTGGCTGAAGCCCGGTGCAAACACCGTAGGCGCAGGTGCGGACAACCAGATCAAACTGCATGTTGCGGCGCCCGAGCATCTGGGCCTGTTTACCGTCAGCGGAGCGGTTGTCCAGTTGCTGGCCCCAGCGGGCGGGTTTGCTCCGGAGTTGCGGATCGACGGCAAGCTGGCACGGGAAGGCGCGCTCACCGTGGACGACCGAATGCCCTCGACGATCACCTGGCGCAGCCTCACGCTGGTGGTTCTCAAGCGGGGAGACCGCTACATGCTGCGCATCAAGGATTCCGCCTCGGCTTCCCGCGCCGCATTCCATGGGTTGAACTGGTACGCCCCCGACCCGCACTACCTGATTGCGGCCAACTGGATTCCCTTTACGCCGCCACACATCGAGAAGATCCCCACGGTGATTGGCACCACGCTCGATCTGCCCGCTCCGGGGATTGCCGAGTTCACCCTGGATGGTCAAACCCTGCGCCTGGAACCGGTGGTGGAAGATCCCACCGGCAAGACGCTGTTCTTCATTCTTCGCGATGAGACCAGCAAGACCACGACCTACGGCGCGGCACGCTTTCTGACAACCGGACTGCCGGACCACGGCCTGGACCAGCCCGGCACCCTGACCCTGGACTTCAATCGCCTGGAGAATCCGGCCTGCGCGTATACGCCTTATGCAACCTGCCCGCTGCCACCGGCACAGAACCGGCTGGCGGTGTCTTTGGAAGCCGGGGAGAAACGCTACGCGGAGTAGGGATGTGCTTTCCCTGGTCTGAAAATCGAGACCAGGGGCACCCGCACCCGGCAGGCTGAGGGTTGTGCTTTCCCACCCATTTCGCCAGAAGCGCGAAATGGATGGGGCACGGAACATTGTTGCGCGGATTGAGGTTGGCGGCGTCCCAATCCCAGCAGGCGAATGCTGATAGCTTTGAAGCAGGGTGTATTCGTCTCATCTGCCGTGGCTTCCTCGGTTAGAGATACGCACCGTGAGGAGTCGAGCCATGTTCCACACCACTGAAGACATTCACATCAAATGGACCAAGGTTGTTCTGCCTCCGGTTTTCCTGGAGGAAGAGCGGCAGGTAAGCGAAGCCGCGTCGACCACCATCTTCGACGCCCGCACCGAGATCTGCGACATTCTCAACGGGCGCGACTCGCGGCTGCTGGTGCTGGCCGGTCCCTGCTCGATTCACGACACCAAGGCCGCGCGGGAGTATGGCGCGCTGCTGAAGACAGCGATTGCGGAGTTTTCCGACGATTTGTGCATCGTGATGCGCGTCTACTTCGAGAAGCCCCGCACCACCATCGGCTGGAAAGGGCTGATCAACGATCCGCATCTGGACGAGTCCTACAAGATCAACGACGGGCTGCGGCTGGCGCGCCATCTGCTGCTGGATCTGGCCGAGATGGGCGTTCCCTCGGGCACCGAGTTCCTGGACATGATTTCGCCGCAGTACATAGCCGGGCTGGTCAGTTGGGGAGCTATCGGAGCGCGCACCACCGAAAGCCAGGTGCATCGCCAACTGGTCTCCGGCGTCTCCTGCCCGGTGGGCTTCAAGAACGGCACCTCGGGCGACGTGCAGATCGCCATCGACGCGATTCTCTCCGCATCGCATTCGCACACCTTCCTGGGGCACACCAAGCACGGTCAATCGGCCATCTTTGTGACCACCGGGAACCCGGATTGCCACATCATTTTGCGCGGCGGACGCAAGACGGTGAATTATACGGCGGCCAGCGTGGCCGAGACGGCCGCGAAGATGGAAAAGGCACGGATTCAGCCGCGCATTTTGATCGATTTCAGCCACGCCAACAGCAGCAAAGACTTCCGGCGGCAGGCGATTGTGTGCCACGACGTGGCCGGGCAGATTGCCGCCGGCGACCGGCGCATCATGGGCGTAATGATCGAGAGCAACCTGGTGGCCGGGGCGCAGGCGCTGGTTCCAGGGCAGCCGCTGGTCTACGGGCAGAGCATCACCGACGGCTGCATCGACTGGGCCGAGACACACACGCTGCTGAAGGAACTGGCCGGGGTGGTGCGCGAACGGCGTGCACGAACTTAGCCCAACACGTGTCATCCTGAGTGACCGGAGCGCAGCGAAGGGAATCGAAGGATCTGCGGTTGTCTTTCCCTCAACTATCAAATTAACTGGACGCCCCAAAAAGATGCGCACATAATTGCTCCAAATGGACCTATCGCAAACCCGATTTGTCGCGGGTATTCCAACCGAGTGGGCCGATTTCGAATCCCGCCACAAAACCTTCTTGGAACGGCAACCAAATCTATCCGAAGCGATGAACATCGCGTTCATTCGCACTTTGCGATCAGGCGAGCCTATTGAGAGGTTTGTATTCGGGTACGGGAGATTGTGTTGTGAGGATTTTTGGGAGGTTCTTCTTCTCGCCACAAATGGCTATGGCGTCGGTGCTACCAAGTTGCTACGGACACTCTACGAACACGCCGTCACAGTTCACTACCTCAATGAGCACCCGGATGAATTGAACGATTTCTACGATTTTTCATATGTTACGGAGCACAAACTCTTAAAGCCCATCTTAGAAACTTTCGGGGCCAGAGCATTCGCGAACACAAACGTCAATGAAGCTGAAGTTGAGCAGCGGTTTCAGCGCGTGAAGGACCATTTCAAGATCACTGATTGCAAGAAGTGTGGGACACAGAAGCTCAACCACACTTGGAACAAACTTGATTTCATTTCAATGGCCAGACAAACCGGGAGCCTTGGCTCGTTAGTCGTTCCAGCCTACTATGGCCCGCTAACCCACGCCCACAGCAGCTTTGGCGCACTTGCCTCACGTCTCAGTATGTTGGCTGGCGGTGGAGTAACTTTCGTACCGACAGCGCAACACAAAGAGGCAGACATTGCCCTGATGACTGCCCACAACATCATTCTCCGTGTCGTGGAGATCCAAAACGCTCGATTTGCGCTGCCTGGTCTAGGCGAAAAACTTCAGATCTGCTTCCAGGACTTTCTCGACATCTGGACAGACAAGGATAAGAACCCCTAATTTGAAGAGGACTATTTGTCCTGCCGCTACGGCGCGCTTTCAATCTGCCGCGAGATCCAGCGGCTGAGGCTGATGCCCTCGACCGCCGCACGCAGGGCAGCTTTGCGGTGCAGTTCCGGTTCCGTGCGCACCAGAATCTTGCCATTGAAGGGGCGGTCGGGCTGCTGGCCGGTCTCGGCGCATAGCGTCAGATAGCTGTCGATGCTCTCGCGAAATGCGCGGGTCAGTTCCTTTGCGGTCGACCCTTCGAAATGAATCACATCTTTGAGCCCGGCGATGGTCCCGGAAAAGGTGCTGTCCTCCGGATCGAAGTCGATAGGACCAGCGGAATATCCCTTGTATTCCATCATGGCTTCACTCCCTTCCGCAGAGCAGGCTCACGTCAATTCCTGCCGAATCTATCTTCGCCGCCCGCCGCCTCCGCCTAGCAGCACCCGCGTGCGCTGCCGGGTGATGCGGATGCGGCAGCTCAGGCCGGCTCCGCAGGTCTGGTCGCGCATCCCGATCCAGGCCACCTGATCCGGGCCCAGCATCCAGGCAGTGGCGTTGGCCTGATTGTGGGTCTCCTGCATGAAGTAGGCGGCGTTCATGTCCATGTCGGCGGAGTCGGCATTCATCTGCTGGCACCGGTCTTGCGGTGGAGCGGGCTCGTTTTCCGCGTGCCAGCAGTAATCCTCGTCGTGCAGCAGAACATACTTCTTGCCGTTGTCGGGGATGAAATAGCGCGCGGTCACGGGACTTATGCGCTCACGCGTGGCCCATTGAATAAAGTCTCCGATGAATGCATCCGGGAGCTGCGACGTGGAAAGCGCGTTGACCTTCAACTGGCGGGAAAAGACGGTAAACGTGGGCGTGGGCTCGCCGTTGGTGGGTTGGAAATAGAAGCCGCCCAGCAAGATCCCTTCGCGCAGGTCGAACCAGACGAATCCACGGCCGCGCAGGTAAGGGCCGTTGCTGCCGGAGACCAAGACGTAGCGATTGTCGCGCACATCGACCGGCGTCTTGGAGCCATCGAGCACCATATCGAGCGCTTCGGAAAGCGGCATGTCGCGTCCGTAGTGGTACTCGGTGTGCGGAATAGTCTCCTTCAGCAGAGTGCGGAACTGTTTGTCCTTGAGAACGGCCTTGGCGGGCTGGCCGGCGTATCCGCTCAAGAAGGCGAGCTGATCGCTGGGAATCCTGTTCTCAAAAGCCACTGGCGGAGGCGGTGGTTCGGGTACACTGGCGAGCTCCTGGGCCTCGGCGTTTGCCACGAAGATGCCGCCAATCAGGAGAAGCTGGGCAAGAAGCGCCCGTCGGGACAGGACTCTGGGTCTGGGGATGGACTGCATGGCATGCCTCCGAAAAGAGATCTTAGCCAGAAAGAGCGTCTCGGATTTGTGAATTCTCGCGTGGATGGGACGCGCCGGTTCGGCGGCCCGCTGGAAGCGCCCGAGATTCAGGCGCCTCTCAAGGTTTCCAGTTTCACAGGCTGTGCTGAATTTGAAGGCCGATCCGCAGGCCGAGGTTGTTCCGCTTTTCTAAATTGGCTCGAAATGCGAGAACATCCTCTGAAATTCCGGAAGGTTAGAGGGCGTCTCGTAGCAACAAACAGATTCAAAACGCTTCCACAAATCGAGGACCACTGGATTCTGGTGTGCCGCAGTGATTGCCTCCGGAGAGACCCACTCGAACACCTCGACGATTGTGCCATCGGCGGTGCGCATTGCGATTGGCCGGCGTTCCGTCGCAAGGCCTTGCGAGCGAAGCGGCGGAAGGTGGTTGCGAACCAGCTCCAGGAGAGCTTCTTCACAGCCGGCGCGCGGCCGATAACAGGCGACAGAGATCGATCCCATGGCATAACCTCCTTTTTGTAGCGCCAGTTTACCACCGCTCCCAGTCGATTCTGTTTCCTTTCACATCTCCACGAAACCGCTATGATGAGGGCAGCGCGGGACGAGGCCGCGCAGGCATGTCCCACTGTCCCAGCATCTTCATCTCGGCCGGCGAGGCCAGCGGCGAACACTATGGCGCGCTGCTGGTGGCCGCGCTCCAGCAGAGGCTGGCAGCGGTGGGCCAGACGGCGCAGTTCTTCGGCATGGGCGGGGAGCGCATGAAAGCGGCCGGGCTGGAGACGGTGGTGCGCTCGGAAGACATGGCGGTGATGGGGCTGACCGAGATTCTGCACCACCTGCCACACATCTGGCGGGAGTTCCGCAAGCTCAAGCGGGCGATTCGCGAGCGGCGGCCAAGCGTTGCCGTGCTCATCGACTTCCCTGAGATTCACTTCCGGCTGGCCGAGGAGCTGCACCGGCTGGGCATTCCGGTGATCTTCTTTGTCAGTCCGCAGTTGTGGGCCTGGAAGAAGCACCGCATCAAGCTCGTCGAGAAGTACATCGACCGGATGCTGGTGATCTTTCCTTTCGAGGAGCCGTTCTATCGGAGCCATGGCGTCAAGGCGGAGTTTGTCGGGCATCCGCTGGCGGAGCTGCCGCAGCCGTCGGTGAGCCGTGAGCAGTTTGCAGCGGAAGATGGCCTGGACGCGGCGAAGACATGGATCGGGCTCTTGCCGGGCAGCCGTCCCAAGGAGATTCGCGACAACCTGCCGGAGATCCTGAAGGCGGCGGCGGAATTGGAGCGCAACAGGGAAGGCAGTCCAGGGTGGAGAATTCGCGAAGCGCAGATTTCCGGGGCTAAAGCCCCTATTGACTCAGAGAGCTTGGCGCGGGGGCTGAAACCCCCGTCTCCCTCCGATACGAGTTCTTCCCCACGCTGCAAAGCCGAGTCCTTTCAATTCGTCATTCCGTTGGCCGCCACGCTGAATGGGGCGCAGCGAGACGAAGTGCGGCAACTGGTGGAAGCGCATGGCGGCGGGCTGGACGTTCGGCTGGTCGAGGATGCCCGCGCTGCGCTTTTTCACGCCCGCGCCTCGGTGGTAGCCAGCGGCACGGCGACGGTCGAAGCCGCGCTGATCGGCAATCCCTTTGTGGTGGTCTATAGGGTATCGCCGATCACCTTTGCCATTGCCAAGCGGGTGGTGAAGGTGGACCATGTGGCCATGGCCAACCTGATCGCCGGTAAGCGGGTGGTCACCGAGCTGATTCAGGATGACTTCACGGCGGAGAATATCGTCCAAGAGATAGAGCGCCTGCTACCGGACGGGCCTCAGCGCCAGTCCATGATTGAAGAGCTGGCCACGATTCGCGGTTTGCTGAAGACCAGGGAGCCGGGCCATGGCGAATCAGGCGGGGCGATTGGCCGGGTGGCCGCGGTCACGCTGGAGTTGCTGGGATTGTCTCCGCGCGCCGGGGAGTAACAGTGGGCATTCCTGAGTGAGTTCGTGGTCTCCCAGGTCCCAAAGACCAGACCTGGGGCGCCCTTCTATCGAGCCGGAAGAGAGTGGGAAGAGACGGATGATTGCGATGCGTGGAAAAGTGCGAATCTTGCGGACAGTGGCGGCGGCAGGCGCTATGGCCTGTGTTTTGACGATGGCGGGGATGGTTTCTGCCCAAAGCCAGGGCAAGCTCTCCGCTCCAGTTTTCGTTCCCCTGCCCAGCGATGTCCAGTGCGCCTTTTCAGGGATGAACTTCGGTGGAACTGCCTCTGGAGGCTGGGGAATTCAGTCCGTGAAGGGACTCACCTGCTGGACAACCGGCAAAGCGGCGGGTCCGATGAAGCAGATTCCCCTCGCCGCGACCACCATTCAGGATGGAATGCTGGCCACCAGGGGCTTTGGCAATCTGAGGCTGGCCCTGTCTGAATCCGACCCCAAAGGCGGTCTAAGCATCTCCATCCGCCGTGACAAGCTGAAGACTTTAAGGGAGTTTTTACAGAATCCAGAGACGACCGAAGGCGCAGGAGAAAAGAGCGCCGGAATTCCAAACGCCGCACCAGGGCCAGTAGCGGCCACAGCGCCTGCCAAGGCATCGGCAAAGGCCGAAACCGTGGCAGCTTCTTCCAGTGCCGCACCAAAGTCCGCGCCGGCTGCACAGGCAACCAAGTCGTCTTCGAAGTCCATGCCGGCCGCTGCGCCCGCCATCGTGTCGCCCAAGCCCGCGCTGGCGGCAGCGCAGTCCAGTGTGTCGTCCAGGCCTGCGCAGGTTCCAACCTATTCCGGGCGGTCCACGCTGGCCGTTGCCGGGTACGTGATCGACGCCGAGCTGGACTCGGCTACGCACCACATCGCAGCAACCGCGACCGTGACCTTTACTGCTCCCGACAACGCCGAGGTGGTGAGCTTTGGCTTTCACCCGGCGCTCAGAATCACCAAGATCTCCGATGCCAGCGGGCAGGTGCTGACCGGCGAGCGCTCGGCAGACGGCACCGTCCGCGTGACCCCGGTTACTCCGATCTCCCGCGCGGTGGAAGAGCACTGGACCTTCGAGTACGAGGGCACCATTACCGGCAACGAGGACGGTCCCATTGAAGGGCTGAAGCTGGCCGCGATTCAGGAGCCCATCACCTACCTGCTCTACCCGGCGCGCTGGTTCCCCATGACCGGGTATATGACCAACCGGTTCACGGCGGAGATGCACATCCGCGTGCCGCAGGGGATGAAGGTTTTTGCCAGCGGCAGCCAGGGCGCCTCGAAGCCAGTGACCCTGGCGGATGGCAAGCCAGGCGATCAGTACGACTTCAACTGGAGCAAGCCGGGGTTCCCGGGAACGGTGATAGCAGGACGGTATGTTGGCCCAGTCTCGGCGGGCGACGGCAATGTGAAGGTTTATCTCACCATCGGCCATCAGCAGTCAGGCGACGAAGTAGCCCGGACGGTAGCCAAGGAGTACGACTTCTTTACCGAGAGCTTTGGCCTGGCGGAGTCGACCCGGCTGAATGTGGTGGAACTGCCCAGCGATACCTTGCCGGCGGTGTGGGCGCCGGAACTGGCAGCGGTCCTCGGTTCCCGGATTGCCGACAAGAGCGGGGTGCGTCTGCTGGCCAACACCATTGCCCATCAATGGTGGGGCTCGGAAGTCAGTCCGCGCACCCTGAACGATGCCTGGATCACCAACGGCATGGCGCGCTACGGGGAACTGATGTATGTCGAGGAAGAGAGCGGCAAGAACGCCATGCGGACTGCGCTGCAGGATGTCTCGGCCAGCGCCCTGGCCTACGACACAATTCCGCTGTCGAGCATTGGCCGGCAAAGCCCTTTCTCGCCCGAGTTCCAGTCGATGACCCTGGACAAGGGCGCCATGATCTTCCACATGCTGCGTTGGGAGATTGGCGACAAGGCGTTTCTTGAGACCCTCAAAGGGGCGCTGAGCCAGTACACCGACAAGCCGATGCGCGCTCTGGACTTCCAGAAGGTGGCCGAGGCGCAGAGCCAGCAGCAGTTGACCGCGTTCTTTGCGCAGTGGGTTGACGGCACGGGGGCTCCGCGGTTCACCAACAAGTACGCCGTCTACCGGCTGGGCAACAACAAGGGATTCAGGACCATCGGCGAGATTGACCAGGACCTCGATCTCTTTCGCATGCCGGTGGAATTGCGTGTGGAGACCGACGGCAAGACCGAGCTCCAGAAGATCGACGTGGTGGGTACCAACACGCAGTTTGTGGTGGATACCTTCGGCCGCCCGCGGCGCATCGGTATCGATTCCCAGAACTGGGTGCTCAAGTCGACACCCGACCTGCAAGTGCGGATCGCGATCTTGAAGGGGCAGCAACTGGCGGCCCAGGGCGATTCTGCCGGCGCGCTGGCCGAGTATCAAAAGGCGCTGGATGCCAATTCGCAGAGTTCGCTGGCCAGCTACCGCATCGGCGAAGTGCTTTTCTCGCAGCACAACTACCAGGCCAGCGTGAATGCCTACCGGGATGCGCTCCGGGGCGACGGGGAGCCACGCTGGACCGAGGTTTGGAGCCACATTGCGCTGGGAAAGATCTTCGACATTACCGGCCAGCGCGACCGGGCCGTAAATGAGTACCGGCTTGCGGTGCAGACCAACGACAATACCCAGGGGGCGGTGAACGAAGCGCGCCAGTGGCTGCAAAAGCCGTACAAACTGCCCGACAGCGAATAGGGCTTCTTTGGCTTGAGGAAGATTCCTGGTCAAGTCACTTGCGGAAGGAACGGCTGTCGATGCTGCCGGGACCGGGGTGGTGCGCCAGGATTTTAATTTCTGTATAGAGTCGAGATAGTAGAATCGGCGGTGGTCTTAACCCTGGCGACATCCGCCCCTGAAAACGTGCTGCAATCAGGGTCTTTTGCGAGGGGCTGCACAGCCGCGCCAATCGATCGCCGCGGTTAAGCAGATCAAGACACTTCCCATCCCAAGGAGACCCGATGAACCCCGTTCAAGACAGCGCAGGCCAATCCATCACCACGCTTTCTAGCCGCGAGGTCTATCGCAATCACTGGATGCGGCTGCGCGAGGACGAGATTCTGCGCTCGAATGGGAAGAAGGGCATCTATGGGGTGGTGGACAAGGACGACGCGGCGATCATCCTGCCCATCGACGGCGGCCAGGTATGGCTGGTGGAGCAGTTTCGCTACACCATTCAGGAGCGGGCGCTGGAGCTGCCCCAGGGGGGCTGGGAGATGGAAGTCGAGAATCCCGAGGAGCTGGCGCGCGGCGAGCTGAAAGAGGAGATGGGCCTGAATGCGGCGGAGATGATTTACCTGGGCTGGCTGTGGATCGCCTACGGCTTCACCAGGCAGAAACAGCATGTCTTTTTGGCCACCGGGCTGACCCCGGTGGAGAAAGAACCCGATCCCGAGGAGCACGATCTGGTGGTTCGGTCGGTCTCAGTGGAGGAGTTCGAGAAGATGATGCTCGACGGCACGATCCGCGACAATTGCACGCTTTCGGCGTGGGCGCTGTATTTGCTGTGGAAGGCGCGGCGGTAGTGAGGTCGCTTGGGTTCAGTGGGGTTGCGGGGGCGTCGGCAGCCCGTCTAGTGGCAGCTCCCGATGAGGTCGAGGATTTTGTCTAGTCTGTTCTGCCCGCCTGGAATCTCGACAGTTCCGCGCCTATCTTTGCCTCAATCGATGCCGGCCCGCGTTTGTCCCTTGGAGTCCAGGGAGACGGCCAGGCCGGTCCGAGGTGCTCGTACCGGCCTGGGAGCGCTTTCTACCAGGTCATCTTGAAGATGTTGCCCTTGTTGTCCATCGCCACGCCGTGGGGATAATGGAACTCGACCTGGAGTATGGTTCCATGATTGCCGGTCAAGATCGCCTGCCCAATCGTGTTGCCGAGTATGTGGGCAACGAAATCTCCTTGCCCATAGATGGCGTCCCAGGCGAAGGAGAGGTTGGGTTGCGGAGGAAAACTGGCCGGTGATCCCGGCGTCTTGGCGTTGATGGAGCTGGCCGTGATATTCGCCCAGTTCCCCTGGAACAACTCACCGTTGGTGAGCGTCAGAGAGATTTTTCCCGATTTGGCGCCTGTAATGGTCGAGGAAAAGACCAGCGGTGGCGCCATGGCCGCCACGGGTCCCTGGACGGGATAGAGATTCGGTTTGGCCGCGATCATGCAACCCTTTAGCAATCCAAGACTTAAAAGGGCAAGCAAGCCCGCGACTTTCATCTTCATGCATGAGCCTCTTTCTTCTAACTGCTGGAATTCTGCGATGAGTTTCACCGCCGGCAGGGATTTTACGTCCTTCTCTGTGACGGCTCCGGCCTGTTCAAGCGGGCCAATCCTCTACTCGGCGACTTTGTAGACGTTGCCCTTGTTGTCGATTGCGACGCCAAAGGCCAGGCCGTGGTTGAATCGAAAATCCAGTTGAAGAACGGTTCCCTGGCTTCCTGTCAGAATAGCCTTCCCTGTATCTCTGCCTAGAATATGGGCAAGATAATATCCGTTCCCGAAAACGGCATCCCAGGCAAAGGCCAAATTCGGCTGCGGAGGAAAACTGGCTGCAGTCCCGGGTATCTCGTTATTGACAAAAGACTCTTTTTGATTCGCCCACTTCCCCTTGAATAGCTCTCCATTGGCCAGCGCCAAAGAGAGCACCCCTGAGTTGGGGTTGCTTGATTTCCCAATGACTGTTCCGAAGTCGATGATGTATACCGGCGGAGGATTCAGCGAAGCCAACGGGCCCTGGATGGGCCGAATACGCGTGCGGGCGCACCCCGAAATCATGCAAACACCCGATAGGGCCAGTGCAAGTGCAAATCGGGCCTTCATGTTTTGGTGAGCCTCTCTTCAGTGAAAACCGGAGTTTCAAAGAAAGTTTCTGTCCAGCACGAGTCTTATCCGCGCTCTTCCATGGGGATGTAAGGGGCGGGATACGCGGGTCCGATGTACTCGGCGCGGGGGCGGATGAGGCGGTTGTCGTCCAACTGCTCGATGACGTGGGCGGCCCATCCGGCAATGCGGCTGATGGCGAAGATGGGCGTATAGAGATCGATGTCGATGCCCAGGGTAGTGTAGGTCGAGGCCGAGTAGAAATCCACGTTGGCGTTGAGCTTTTTGTCGGAGTTGATATAGAGCTCGATGGCCCGCGACATCTCATACCACTTGGGTACACCGGCGTCCTGGCCCAGCTTCTTGCTCATTTCGCGCAGGTGGGTGGCGCGGGGATCTTCGGTTTTGTAGACGCGATGGCCGAAACCCGAGATCTTCTGTTTGGCGGCCAGCATGTTCTTGACGTATTCGACCGGGTCCGCGCCCAACTTGTCGATCGTGAGCAGCAGGCGCATCACGCCTTCGTTGGCGCCGCCGTGCAGGGGGCCCTTGAGCGCGCCGATGGCGCCGGTGATGGCGGAGTGGACATCGGCCAAAGTGGCGGCGATCACGCGGGCGGCGAAGGTGGAAGCGTTCAGTTCGTGCTCGGCGTGGAGCACCAGCGCCATGTCCAGGGTCTTGACGGCGGTCTCGGAGGTCCTGACGCCGTTGAGCATCCACAGGAAGTTTGCAGAGTGGTTGAGCGAGCGGTCGGGGGGAACAATCTCAAGGCCCTTGCGCAGGCGGTCGTAGATGGCCACAATCATGGCCATTTGCGCGGTCAGGTGGTAACACTTGCGCACGTTGGCGTCGTGGGAGTTGTCCTTTTCGTCGGCGTCGTAGAAGCTGAGCGCGGAGACCGCGGTGCGCAGCACTTCCATGGGCGTGGCCGAGGCAGGAATGCCGCGCAGCATGTCGACGATGCGGAAATCCAGGCCCCGGGCCAGCGACAACTGGGACTGAAATTCGCGCAGGGCAAACTGGTTGGGGAGAATGCCGTTCCACAGCAGGTAGGTGGTCTCCTCGAAGGTCGAGTTCTCGGCCAATTCGTGAATGTCGATGCCGCGATAGGCAAGCACGCCTGCATCTCCGTCGATCCAGCAGATACCGGAGTTCGCCGCAACAATTCCTTCCAGACCCTTCCCAGCGACAGCAGTCGTCATAGCTTACGGATCTCCCCTTGCGTAAAGTTCCTGGTAGTTGGGACGCGCGTCCAGGCGTCTAAAAAAAGCGCCAGCGCACAAAATTGCAGTAAAGATGTTTATAACGTAGCCGTTCGATGGTTGTCACGAAGGGTGGGACGGCAGCGCCGGAAAACGGGGAAAGAAGCCGCTTCAGGGCATTCGCCCCGATCAGTTTGGAGCAGCTTTTTCTGCACGGCGCGGATTATTTCTATATTCTGTAGATTCCGCCCGGAAAAGCCCGGAGCGGAATCTCTGAAGCGCGTGAAGGCGGGATCGACCTCCGCAAGGCCAGAGAGGTTCTGTCGGAAGTTTCTTCGCAATGGCGTCAAATGAAGATAGGATGACGCCATCCGCCTGTGTGCAGTTGACAGGCTCAAGAATGTGGCTCACAAGCTGGGCCGCTACAGAAAAGAAAGGCAAATCGATGAGTGACGTTGAAAATGCTCCCCAATCCTACTCCGGTGCACTGCTGGGGGCGATCGCTGTGGCTATTTTGGCTGCGGTGGGTGGCCTGATCTGGAGCTACACGCTCAGTGGCCGGCTGTCGAGCCAGCAGATCGAGTTGGCCGATGCCAAGCAGCAGAACGTGAAATTGGCGGCGGAGTTGCGCGAGACCGATGCCCGTCTCCGTGTGGCCACCGAAGAGCTGGGCAAGTCGCTGGGCTTGACCCAGAAGCAGATGGATGCCCGGGCGACAGAGATGATCCGCCGCGAGCAGGCCGAGGAGGCCAACAGCCAGCGGCTGGAGAGTGCGCAGAAGCAGACCGCACAACAGGTGAGCGCGGTTTCAAGCGAAGTTTCCAACGTGAAGACCGATGTGGGTGGCGTGAAGACCGATGTGGCCAAGACCCAGAACGACCTGGCCAATGCAATCAGCCAGTTGACCTCGATGAAGGGTGACTTGAATGGCCACAGCAGCCTGATTGCGCGCAATCACGACGAACTCGAGGTCCTCAAGCACAAGGGCGACCGCACCTTCTACGAGTTCACGCTGGTCAAAGGCCAGAAGAAGCCGGTTGGCACGGTCAGTATGGAGCTGAAGAAGGCCGACGCCAAGAAGAGCCGCTTCACGGTTGTGGTCTATTCCGACGATAAGCAGTACGAGAAGAAGGACAAGAACCTGAATGAGCCGCTGCAGTTCTACAGTGGCAAAGAGCCGATGCTCTTTGAGGTCGTAGTGAACTCGGTCAGCGCCAAGAACACGGTTACCGGGTATCTGTCGGCGCCCAAGAATGCGCCCGTGCCGCCTACTGCTCAATAACCGCGGAGTGGGGCGTGAGCACCAGGCCCTTCTGATAGCGGAAGGCGAAGCTGAAGTTCAGGTCCTTGCGCGCGTCCCACTCCTGCTTTGTGATGCGGAACGAAGCCACGAAATCCCCCTCCCGGGTCTGCCCCGGTTCGAGGGTGGTCTCGTGGGAGATCCCCGTGCCGTGCAATGCGGCCAATTGAGGATAAGCGACAAAGACGCGTTCGTAATCGGTTTTGGTGGCCGCATAGCTGGTGTGTATACCGTCCGCCAGCGTGGTATTGGCCTTGATTTCGTAAAGGAAGAACGGCACTTTGTTGGGGTTGGTCAGCTTCACGCGCGCGAAGACCAGCACATGGTCCGAGGTCTCCTTGGGCATGGGCGCGCCGTTGGCGTCAAAGCCCGAGGTGACCGTGTGCAGCGGGTGGGCCCACACCTGCACCACCTCGCCGGCGGCCATGGGCGCAGTTCCGCCGGCCAGCATATAGGCGCCTATGGCGATGGAAACCACCACGACCGCAACAATGGTGGCGATAACCACATGGCTGGTTCCCTTGGTGAGTTCTTCACCCTTGGCGGCGTCGTCGATTTCTTCTGGAGAATCCTGATGGAGTAGGCTCATGGCGCCCCTATCTTACCTCGGCAGGCGCGAAACGAGCCATAAAATCCGGCGAATCCTTGGGAAACGCGCCAGAACTGAAACGGTAGGCCATTCAGAGGGTTGAGTTACGGCCTGGGTCTCAGGGTCCCCAGAAACTCCCCGGCTTCCAGCGTGTTGAGCACATCTTCCGGCCCCAGCCAGGCGCGGCGCAGTTGGCGAACGCCGTAGTCCATCTTTTCCAGGTGCCGGATGTCGTGGGCGTCGGTCGAGATGACGATGCGGCAACCCAGCTCCCTGGCCAGGCGCAGGTCGCGGTCGCAAAGGTCTAGCCGCTCAGGGGCGGCGTTGTGTTCCATGGCCACGCCCAGCTCCGCCGCTCGCCGCAACACCGCTCCCAGGTCCAGCACATAGGCCTCGCGGCGCAGCAGCAGGCGGCCGGTGGGATGGCCGAGAATCCGCACATAAGGGTTCTCGATAGCCCTGGAGATTCGCGCGGTCATCTCTTCGCGGCTCTGGTCGAAGCGGCTATGCACGCTGGCGATGACCACATCCATCTGCGCCAGCACCTCGTCGTCCAAGTCCAGAGCGCCATCGGCCAGGATGTCCACCTCGATGCCGGTGAAGACCCGGATGCGGCCCTCCATTTGGAGGTCCACTTCGCGAATGCGCTGGATTTGTTGGAGCGCCCTCTTCTCGTCCAGGCCGTTGGCCATGGCCAGGAACTTCGAGTGGTCGGTGATGGCGATGTACCCGTATCCGCGGGCCAGGGCGGCTTCGGCCATCTCGCGGATGGAGTTGTGCCCGTCGGTGGCCGTGGTGTGCATGTGCAGGTCGCCGCGAATGTTGGTCCGCTCGATAAGAAGAGGCAGCCTTTCCTGCGCAGCCGCCTCAATCTCGCCCAGGTTTTCGCGCAGCTCGGGAGGAACCCAGTCCATCCCCAGTGCGGCGTAGATCTCTTCCTCGGTTGCGGCGGCCACGGTGGAGTAGTCATCCAGCCGGGCGAGCGCCCACTCGCTCAGCGTATAACCCATCTTGAGAGCCCGCTGGCGAAGCGCCACGTTGTGCGCCTTGGAGCCGGTAAAGTACTGCAGCGCAGCGCCATAGCTGGCCGAGGGTAAGAGACGCACATCCACCTGCAGCCCGCCGGCCAGATGGAAGCTGATCTTGTTTTCTCCTTTGGCGATGATGTCGTGGATGGCGGGATATGCGGCCACGTGCTCGACAGCGGCTTCGGTATGTCCAGGATCGCAGGCAGGCCCGGTGAGCAACAGGTCAAGGTCGCCCGCAGTCTCGCGTCCGCGGCGCAGGGAGCCGGCGGGCGTCACGCGCTCGATGCCGGCGAAATCCAGCAGGTAGGCAGAGAGATGCTCAGCTGCTTCTTCTGCCACATCGATGCGGAAGCGGCCCGCGCTGCGGCGATACTCGTCGATGCCCTTGCGCAGCTTTTCGATCTGCTTGGGACCCATGCGAGGCAGAAAGGTCAGGCGACCGGCCTCGATGGCTTCGGCAAGCTGGTCGATGCTGGCGACGCGGGCCGCATCCCAAAGCAGAGCAACGGTTCTTGGGCCCATGCCCGGCAACTTCAGCAGCTCCAAAATGCCGGCGCCATACTTGGCCAGAAGCTCCTGGCGCAGAGGCAGGCTGCCGGTTGCTGCGATGGCTTGCAGATTGGCGGCCATGCCCTTGCCGATGCCGGGGATCTCCAGCAGGCTGGCGGTATCGGCCGCGGCAGCCATAAGGTCCACCGTAGTCTGGTCGGCGGTTTCGGCGGCTCGACGATAGCTGCGGATACGGAATCCGTCGCCACCGTCGATCTCCAGCAGGTCGGCGGTCTCCGCCAACAAGCGCGCCATGGTTGAGTTGTCCATCTGAATCAGTGTCGGCGAACCGCACTCTCCAAAGCAAGCATGCAAGCCCAAGACAGAAATGTTACGGTCCCTTTTGCGGAGCCGGAACCGGAACCGAAATCCTCTCTAAGACTTGTGTTCTCGCAATGCCCTTTGTGATAAGGGGAAGAGATTCAGGCACAACTCTAGTTCACCGCGCCCTGCGGGTCTTGCGCTAACGACCGGTTCACGACGCTCCTAGGCTGCGTTGTGGGCGGCGGCATCCCGCAGCCGGATCACTGCATCCGCCTGGGGACCTTTCTGACCTTGGACGATGTCGAACTCGACGTCATCGCCCTCTTTCAGCGTTTTGTATCCATCCAACTGGATCGACGAGTAGTGGACGAATACATCCGGCCCGTCTTCACGTCCGATGAATCCGTAGCCCTTGGCGTTGTTGAACCACTTG
>Ga0181520_10006472_pt1 | contig 17887 bp, 10 predicted proteins | sample PEATcosm2014_Bin_29_FD_132451 | JGI IMG/M metagenome (GOLD analysis project Ga0181520, IMG submission 132451) | Peatland microbial communities from MTU Mesocosm Facility, Houghton, MI, USA - PEATcosm2014_Bin02_30_metaG | ecosystem: Environmental > Terrestrial > Soil > Wetlands > Peat | place... | reverse complement strand
TCTGGATAGTATGGCAAGCGCTTTCTCATACAATCCCAGACGCATGTATTCAGCAGCAGTGTTCAGAACGCGGTCAATATCCGCGCCCAGGTGCGCGTTGTCCTGTTTACCGAGTTCTTCGCGGAGAAAATAGCTGGTCGGATAAACTGCGAGCCATTTCGCCCCCAGCGTATGCGCCGACTCGTCCTGGCCCAGAGCGTGTTGGACAGCGAGCAGTTCCTCGGCGGCACGCAGGTCAGTTGGGGCGCTCCGCAGCGCTTCGGTCAAGTCCATGGCTGCATCTTTGAGCTGCCCCTGGCGGGCCTTCAACTCGGCAAGGCGCAGACAAGCGGCAGCATGAAATTCGGGCAAGCGCTGTGCCGCTTCGAAGGCAAGCGTGGCCTTGCGATCGAGCCCCAGGCCGTCATAGGCAATGCCCAGATAGTAGGCTGTCTCGGCATTCCAGGTTTCCCGGCTTTGCACCGGCTCAAGATAGTTGATTGCTTCTTGGTAGCGGAGCAGGATCGCCAATAAAGTCCCTGCCGCTTTTTCGAGCGCCAAGCTATTGGGGAATTGCAAGAGCGCCCGCTTGTAGTCTTCCAGCGCAGCCAGGCGCGCGCCGTTCAACTCTTCATCCTTGCCAAGCTGGACCCAGTCGTCTTCCGTCCTCTCCGCGGCGGCAGGTATCTTGTAGTTGTTCTGCGGGCCGGTCTTGATTTCAGCTTTCGGAGTCCAGGCGTATTCCCCCTCGGTTTGGTGCAGAAGCACGGCGCCGTTTGAATCCTGCACTTCAAAGGTGTATTTCTTTGCGGTATCGGCCGAGGCCAGTTCATGAACCCAGGTATGCTCCGGAGCAAGATCCAGCTTTTCGCTTGCGACCACATTGTTTCCGTCGAGGATGCGCACGGTTGCGCCGGGAATTGGCCGGTTTGCGTTGAACGCCACGCGAAGAGAATTGCCGTGGCAGCTCAGATTCGCCACGCCGTTCAGATTGGCGCGAGAAATGCCGCCCAGCCCGCGCACCGGCATCCAATACTCAGTGAAATGAATGGCCTGACGCGGCTGAAGAAATGCATATGTCTCCTGATTGCGGAAGGGACCAGCCTGAACCTCCATATAGGCGCTGTCGTTGTCTGAGAGGGTCTTGCGCCAATCAATGCCATCCGCATCCGATCCCCAGGACCAGATCTTCTTGCCAGGTAGTTCCTGGTACTCCGCAAAGTGAACAATGCCGGTGTTGGTCTGCGGATGCCAGATACCCATGAAAGGTTCTCTGCTGCCATGAACAAAGCGCGAGACCGGCCCCCTGGTCTGATTCTTCAAGAGGCTAAGATCGGTTCCGGTGGAATCCACCGGCCAGGTATCGACATCGGTAAAGCCGTGGCTGGCCGAGAACTGCATCGGATAAGAGATCTTTGAGTCATCCCACACTTGCACGCCGGCGTTGCTCCAGTAATAGAAGCGATTGCGCACGTCACTCCGGTTGCTGAGAGTCACCCTTAATTCAAGGACGGTCGATGCAGGCTGGAGCACCATCTCAACCTGCCACTGCATTCCATACACGCGGTCAATGTTGCCGACAAACACCGAGGCGCTGCCGTCCGCGTTTTTCGCGTAAGAATAATCGACCGGCGAAACCGTAACCCAGTTGTGCGAGACAGGGAAGTTAAATTCAATGCCAAAGGCAGCCCAACCGCCGCGATAGCCGATCTCAGCCTTTTTGATTGAAGGGTTGGCGTAGAACATCGGCTGATTGCTTAGCTTGTCGATACAGGTGTACAAATGTCCGCCCAGGTCGGGCAGGATCGAACACTTGAGGTATTCATTCTCCAGAAAAACCGCCCGCCACTGGTGCTGGGTGCGCTGAGCGGTCATCTGGTCGCGCAGCGTGTACGGGTAATTGGTATTTGAAGAGTACTGGTCGAAGGGCGGATTAGGGTCGGGGCTTCCCTCTTCATAGGTAGGCAGCGCCAGCGTCCCATCCCAGACCTTGACCTGTCCCGAGGCCCAAAGCGGAGCCGCGATGAGTCCGGCGAGCAGGATTGTCTGACCAAGCAGCCTTCGCGTAGAAACCATTCGCAGATTATAGCAAATATTCGTCATCATTTTCACGATAACTCGTAAGTACCTACCGCCGGCTCTGCCCCGGAATCGATCAGCTGCTGGTAGGCGGGGATGCGTCATGGCTGGCTTACAGCTCAATGCGCAAAGGACAGACGGGGTTTTCATAGTAGGCCTTTCTCTCAATGGAATCCGGTGGGCTGAGCCCTGAAATTTCCCATCTCCCTGGGGCGGAGCTCCAACCGGCGCAAGAACGATAGTAGTTCTCGCAGAGTTCATCGCAGAAGTGGCGCCGCGAATAACCCGGTTCGCGAAGCCGGCCAAACCACAGCTCGGTAAAGCCACGGAACCTGCCCCGGCGCGCCTCGTCGAACCGGGCGATTGCATTCTAAAGTCCGCAGCCGAAACCGTCGGTCAGGCTGTTCAATAATGGGCATGGCCCGCGTGCCGCTTTCGGCGCGGGGCTCTCCTGGCTGGACGCCTCGCCGCGTTGAAACAAGATGATTCTCAGCGAGAGTGGTCCGGTGCACGAGGCGCCGGATGGCGCTATTGCTCAGTCCTCTGGAGCGTGCAACCTGAACTCCTGCACCACCCGGCTAATGACGCCGCCATCGGATGGAGAGTCTGGCTTCAGGCCCTCTTGCAGACAACGAAAGAAAGCGAGAAGTTGCCCCAGGAGCACGTCCAGCACCGGAACATTATCATCACCCAATTCCCTCAGGCCGTTGCATTCAATCACCACGTCCTGGGGCTGGGCCAAGTCAGCAGGAATCGAATCCCCAAAGATGAGCTTCGCCTTTCCCAGTTGCTTGTCGTTCAATTCGCGAATTAAATCGCATTCGTATGCGCGCACCAATAGATCCGAAGAAAGAAAGCAGACAACCAAGGTATCGGGATGAACCGCGCTCATGGGACCATGGCGAAGGCCCAGGTAGCTCTCACTCGTGGCCCAGACTCGACCCGCAGTCATCTCCAGCATCTTCAGAGCCGACTCCCTGGCAGCGCCTAGCCCCGCGCCGCTCGCTAAGAAGATCACCCGCGCGAAGTTGAGCTGTGCCAGCGCGGCCAGAGTGTCAATATGGGTCCTGAGTAGTTCTTCCGCTTTTCTGCTGAGGTCTTCGACCAGTTTGATGTACCGATCTGGCGTGTCCAACATGCCAAGAAATGCGGCCGCCAGAACCATGTTTGTAAAGCTGCTGGTCATCACCAGGCTGCAATCGTTGGTTTGCTCAGCCAGTAAAATCACCTTTACGCGAGGCTCGTCGCGAAAGGCGTTTGCCAGCCTGCCTTCCGCATTGCAGGTAACAACCAGGTGGTTGATCTCAGGCTCTGAGGATAGAATCACCGAGACAGCCCCGACGCTTTCGGGACTGTCCCCAGACCGTCCCAACGAAACCATGAGTCCGGGACGGCCAGGCCCAATTGCCTTCCCGCGGTGGGTAAGGAGCGTGCCGCCTCCGACAGTCTGAACCGGTATCGAGAGGATATTCTGCAATGCACCACGAACGCATTCTCCTGCATACTCTGAACTGCCGGAACCGGTCAGTACCAGGTTCCTGACCCCGTTTATCAGTTTCTGGAGGTCGCCAGACATGCTCGCCAGTTGCGAACCGGTTTTGGGCCAGGTCGCTGGCTGTTGCAAGATCTCTCGGAAGGTATGGTAGTACCCCGCCACCAGCTGCTCGTCCTCCGTCCGGCCGAGCAACTCGGCGGCTGCCTTTCCTTCCAGGGCGAATTCGGAGAGCAACGGTTGATCGTCTCTGCTTGTTGATGTTACGAATTTGTTCAACGATACCTCCCGACACAAAGAAAAAACGATGATAAAACATAATAATACAAACTAAACGGAAATGTCATACGAAAATGGCACATCTGGAGGAACCGAATTGGAAAGAGACAATTTCGATCCACTCGACCTTACCGCCTCCTTGGACGGTGTTCCAAGTCACGCCATCGCCACATTCGCTTCTCACGACTCCTCGCCGGATACCGATCCCGATTCCAGTTTCTGGGCAGGGGTTCCCGGGATCTGCGCGGCCTTGGACGTCCAGGGCGGGGCCGTTCCAGGCCACGCGACCGAAATCCGGATTCAATGGACTGCCGGCAATCTGTATCTCCTGTTCATCTGCCCCTACCAGCAACTCAATCTTCGGCCCAACCCGAACTGCACAGCCGAGACATTCGAATTATGGAACTGGGATGTGGCAGAGGTTTTCATAGGCTCGGACTTCAAGAACATCCGCAGATACAAGGAATTTGAAGCCTCGCCGCAAGGCGAGTGGGTGGATTTGGATATCGATCTCGATTCCCAGCATCCGGAGGATGGCTGGGTTTGGAGTTCAGGCTGTGAAGTTGCGGCGCGGATCGATTCAATGCGGAAGACGTGGTATGGGTTCATGCGCATTCCTTACTCCGCCATCGACGATCGCCCCGCGGCCCCCGGTAATATGCTGCGAATCAACTTCTACCGCGGCCAGGGCCCGGAACCGAACCACAAAGAAATTGCATGGCGACCCACTTACAATGCGACATTTCATGTGCCTGAGATGTTTGGAACTCTCACGCTTCAGAAAACGGCAATGCTCTGAACAAATGTATCTCTTATCCTCGGCCTTCCCTCGGGGGCTAAAGCCCTCGTCGTTTTTGTCGGCTTGGCGGCACGGCTAAAGCCGTGCCTTTCAAACGTCGACTCAAGCGGCGCCGGCTCGATCTGTCCGGTGCGGTTCTTCAGCTGAATAAGCCACACCGGACAGATGATTCCCTACAGTTCAAGGCAAAGACAACCTTAGAAGACGATCTTGCCCTGGAATTGCATCAGGCGCGGCTGATAATTTGTTACTGCCGAAGAGATGATGCCTGACGTGTTGTCCGGCAATCCCCAGCTTACGTGGTTGAAGAGGTTGAACACCTGCAATTGAAGATCGAGTTTCACGTGTTCGCCGATGGGCGTGAGCTTGTCGAGGGTTGCGTCCGACTCCCAGAATCCCGGTCCGGTAAGGTTGTTCCTGGGAACATTGGACAGCAGGTCCCAGTCCAATTGGTTTTGGCGGAGGATGAACGACTGACCGGCATAGGCTTTGCCCGTGGACGCATCCCATACGCTGGCATCGAACCACTGGGCCTTTGTGCGCTGGTTCTTGGGCAGAATCGCGGTCTTGCCAGGAGCCAAAATGGTTGAAGCTCCGCCGTTTGGATTGGCACTGTAGTATGTCGACGAGAAGGGCAAGCCGCTGCGCCACGCATAGTATGCCGACGTGTTCCAGCCTGTAACCACGGCACTTGCCAAGCCAGTGGCGCCTGCGAGGAACCGTTGTCCCTTGCCAAAGGGAAGGTCATAGTGACCGTTGACGACAAAGTTCTTCTCAGGCAACTGGCCGTCGCGGGCGTAGATGGCGCGCAAGCGCTGGTTGAGCGGAGCGTTGTTGGTCAGGGCAGAAGGCTGAAGCTCAAGCCCACCAAAGGATTTCACTCCTCCTTCGGAGGTGCCGAGTGTCCTTTGCCATGTGAAGTAGCTCTGGAAGATGAAGTTGTGGTAGTTGTGCTTGATTTCGCCGATCATTTGGTTGTGGTTGGCATAGCCGACCCAGGAGAGCAGGTCCATATCGCTGGTGTTCGAGACGGCGAAGTTCGGGTAAGCCAGGCGCGAGCTGACTGTTGCGGTGGTTGGAACGAGCTCGCGCGGGACCAGCGCATTGATGGGATCGTAGTCGACCAGATGGGAGGAGTGATTGCCTTCGTAGCCTACACTGAAAGCCCACTCGGCGGGCAAGTTGCGCTCGACGGTGAAGTTCCACTCCTGGACCTGCTGCGGCTTGTAGTTGGTCTGCCAGGGAGCATCGAGCCAACCACTATTCCAAACAGGGCTAAGCTGGGTTGTGTCGATGGTGGTGTTGGAGGTGCCCAGGATGCGCTCGGCTGAAGACTGGTTGCCGAAAGTGCTGGGGCCATTCGGATAGGCGAGTTCCGCCTCGGTCTGGTAATTTTCGTTGCCGGCTGTATTGTTGTGAATCGCAAACGAGAACGGCTGGTTCTTGCGGGTGTTTTGTTGATACTGCACCAGCGGCATGGTCCATTGGTAAATTCCATAGCCGCCGCGCAGCACTGTCTTGTCGTTGAGGCGGAAGGCTGCGCCGATCCTGGGAACAAAGTTGTACTTGGGCATGTTCCAAAGTGAACTTGGCGCCCCGGCTGCGGAAGCAGTCTCTATCTGCAAGGCAGGCGTTGCGTTTTGATAGGCCTTGATTACGTTGGGATCCTGGGACGAGCCATGGTCGGGAATGACGACAATGGGATTGGACTGGCCGAGCCATGCTGGATATCCCGCGGCCTCGGTGCCGGTGAAGTTGTTGTTGAACAGCAGATTCGCGCCCAGGCCGCCTGCGTCGGTGTAGGGGCTCCAGTACTCATAGCGCAGGCCGAGGTTCAGTGTGAGCCGCGGCGTCAGCTTCCAGTTGTCCTGGGCAAACACGTCGGTGTCTGACTGGTGGGTATGGAAGCGGGGATACGTGTTGAGAGACACCTGGTCGGTGTAGCCCAGCAACATGTCGGCAAGTCCGGCGCCGGTATCGAAGAGTTGAGTTTGTTGACTAATGGCCGTGGTGGGATCCTGGATGCCCGTGAAGGTGCCGCTGAAGTTGTAACTGCCGCCGGGCTGCCCGATCTCGTAGGTGCTGAGCCGGAGGTCGGTGAACGCCGCGCCGAACTTCATCTCGTGCCTGCTGCGAACCCAGGACAGGTTGTCGCCCAGGGTGATGTTCTGGTTGGGCGCGTTCTTGGGGTTGTTCCGATCGATGGCCGTATAGGTGTAATTGTTATTGATATCCCAGAAATAGAAGCCGGGCCATGCGATGGTGTTGGGATATGTGGGCAGGCCGAGCGTCTGAGTAATGGGCGGGCTGATGGGCTGCGGCCCAGTGTAGGCACGGAAGATTTGTACTCCGAGCCGAGCCTCGTTGACCATGGTCCCGCGGAACGGCCGAGTATAGGAGAGAGCCCCATTGTGCCCGCCGAACAAATGAACGTTGGGGTTAAGCAGCGTGCCATCGTAGGGTGCCAGGGTGCTCTCGTCCACATAGGTGTAACGGCCGGAGAGCCTGCCGGAGCCAATCACCCGGTCGGCTTTGCCCGTATACCTCAGGATGTCGTCGAGGCTGGTGGCCTGCGGATTCTCCCAGTTGCTTCCCTGCCAGTCGTTGGCGCCGGAAATGTTGGGAGTGGGGATGTAGCTGGCAACCAGGGCGCCGATCTTGTTGACCCGGCCGGCGGGAATGATGTTGCCTGGAAATGGAGTGCGGCAATAGGATCCCGCTGCGTATGCCTTCGGGCATACTTTGCCATCGCCTGTGCTAAGCGCCGTGGTTAGCGGATCGTAAATTTTGACCGGGTTGCCGTTGTAGTCCTTGTAATCGGAGAAATCAAAGGAGCCGTCGGACTGCGGCCGCGTAAAGGCGGAATTAGGAACGCCTTCAATATCGCTGGCAAAACCATGCTGGATGAGCTTGTTGGCGTCAAAAAAGAAGAATGTCTTGTCCTTGCCGTTATACAGTTTCGGAATACGGACGGGACCGCCAAACTGGCCGCCAAAGTCATTGCGGGCCATGTGGTGGGGGGTGGTGTTGAAGGACTTGGCCTCCAGGCCGCCGTCCTGGTAGAGCTCGTGCACTTCGCCGTGGAAGACGTTGGTGCCGCTCTTGGTGACAATTTCTACCTGTCCGGGCTGCCCATATTCTGCGCTGCCGTTGGAGGTGGTGACTTTCAGTTCCTGGATCGTCTCCTGGGACTGGGCGGTGTACTGAACCTCGTTGGTGTTGCGGTCGTTGATCTGCTGGCCGTCACTCGCATAGTTCATGGAGCCGCCGACCACGCCGTTGACGCGCGTCCAGGCGCCCGCACCGGGTGTCGAGCTCGGGTTGCCCTGCCCGGCAAAACCGTTGGCGATTACGCCCGGGCTGAAATTGAGTTTACCCAAGAAGTTGTTGGCTTGTGTCGGAAGCGTCTCAAGCAGCGTCGCGTCTTTGACGTCGGCGAGCGTTCCATCGCCTACGTCCACGATGGGTGTAGCGTCGGTTACGGTAATCGTCTCTTTCACCGATCCTGGCTTCAACCTGGCGTCGATGACAGCCTCTTGTGAAACCCTGAGGGTAAGCTTCACTTCCCAACCATCAAATCCCTGGGCTGAGACCTTCACGGCGTACTCACCGGGGCTGAGGGCTGTAAAGGTGTAGTAACCCTCTTTGCCCGATTGGACAGAATAATGCTCTGCGGTTCCTTGGTTGACCAGCTCGACGGATGCATTTGGCAATACAGCGCCGGTGCTGTCGGTGACAGTCCCGCGGATTGTGCCGTTCGAGATCTGGGCATAACTAGCGAGACAAAATAGGCTGGCCAGGAACATCGCCAACATCAAAGCCCTTGCGTGAATCTTGAGAATCATCTAAAACCCCTCCTCAAATTTCGGCTTGTTGAATCCTGTGGTCTCTAGAATGAAAGCGATTGTCTAATCAAACGAAAGCATTGTCAATACGAAAGTTTATAAACACAATAATTTTAGGTTTCCGCTCGATCTTGAAAAGTAGCCGATCTGGGCACTTGAGCTGGGAGGATGACGGGGAAAGGGTCAACTTCTACAGGAATTGCCTCGCTCCAGGGTGCGAGAGACAGCTTCCTCAGTATTCGCCACTGATTAATCTAACTATTTTTAATTTAGTACTATACGTCGTGGATTGAGACTGAGATCAACTACACATTATCGATCCAAAATCATCTCGTTCTCTTTGGTGCAAGCCCGTTCAGGGACTCGACGCTCTTCGCTGAGCATGCACGTGGCGAGCGCGAATTCCCTGCACCGACGGCCGGAATTAACCGAAAACGTACCACATTGCGAGAGTGAACGGGACTGTCGCCCTGCCATGTCGAGCCAATATGGCCGCCCGTCCGCTCGATGAGGCTCAATCTAGGTACGCGCGAAAGTAAACGTAACTCAAAATCGCGGCCTATTGACAATAGAAGTTGACTCGGCATTTGCATATCCTTAGACTTGGTGAAATGGGCAGAGTAAGTAGTGATAATCCGCTTCTGGCCGAACAGCGCCGCCGGAAGATATTGGATTTGTTGGAGCAGGAAGGCCAGATCACGGTCCGCGACCTGGCGCAACGCTTCTCGATCTCGGCTGTTACCGTACGCTCAGACCTGGATGCTCTGGGCTCTACAGGCGCAGTGGTTCGATCTCACGGCGGTGCGGTGAGGCAATTGGAACCTACACGGGACTATCCTCTGCTGCTCAAAGCCTCGGTTCATCGCACGGAAAAGGCTCAAATTGGCCGCGCGGCGGCGAACCTGATTCAGCCTGGCGAAGTGATCATTCTCGATTCCGGCACCACAACAACCGAGATCGCCCGCCAGATGAAGGTCCGGGGGCTCCGAGGAATTACCGTCATCACCAATGCCATGAATGTCTTATCCGAGTTGGTGGATGCTCACGATATCTCAGTCATCGGCATTGGCGGAGTCTTGCGCCCGGTTTCGCTTTCCTTCGTCGGACCGCAGGCAGAGGCCATGCTCAAGGATCTACATGCAGATCGGCTTTTCCTGGCCGTGGATGGTTTCGACCTGGAGTACGGCCCGACCACTCCGGATGTGCTTGAGGCCCAGCTAAACGGCGCGATGATGTCAGTGGCCAAAGAGACCACCATTGTGGCCGACTTTAGCAAGTTGGGACGGCGCAGCGTCTCCCGCATTGGCCCCATTGATCGCATCCAGCGCTTGATTACCGACAGCAAAGCCCCCGAGGATTTCGTGCAGGCACTTCGGGCACGAAATATCGAGGTGATTCAGGCTTAGAAGCTGATCGCGGGCTCCATCTGCCTTTGCATGAAGGTGTCGCGATACGCGGCATCGCGAAAGGCTTCAGTACCTCCGGGGCGCGTGGTAGAAAGTGCTCCCGCCAGGTTGCCCTTCCGCAGGCAGATCTCAAGGCTGGCTCCCCGAACATACTCACTGAGGAACCCGGCATCGAAGCTGTCGCCGGCGCCCACCGGGTCCACCACGTCCAGCTTCAAGGCCGGGGAGATCAGCCGCTCCAGGCCGCGGCAAGCCATGGCGCCTTTAGCACCCATCTTCACAACGACCAGCGGCACCTGCTGCACCAAGCGTGCGACTGCCAATTCAAGCGTGTTACAGCCGGCCATCTTCATTGCCTCCCGTTCATTCGGCAACAGGACATCCACAAATGGAAGCACCCTCTCCAGGCCGGAATCCCAGAGAGCGTCAGGATCGTCGTTCGTATCCAGCGAGACGGTGAGCCCCGCGGACTTCAGCTCTCTCAACAATTCGGGAATCTCCTTCTGCAACCCGCTCTGCAGAAAGTACGAAGACAGATGAAAGTGCTTTGATGACGCCAGGTACTCGATGTTCAGGTGTTCCGGCTCGAGTGCCGAAATCGTGCCCGCGTAGGTCAGAATGTTTCTCCATTTTTCACGCGGTAGAATCACGGTCAAGCCGGTTTTGATATTCCCGCCCAGCCGACGAACTGTCGATATATCCACCCCGGCGGCGCAAAGCCGATCCATTGCAGTCTGGCCAAGGTCGTCGGCGCCCACGCAAGATGAGAACCCCACCCGGCAACCAAGCGAGGCCAGGTTGTGGGCGACGATTGCTGAAGAACTGCCCAGGGTGAGCACCATCTCCGTGGCCAGCAATTCGCGCTCAGGGGTCAAAGTCTCTGGGAGACCGTAGAGAATCAGATCGAGATTCAGTTCGCCGGCAATCGTTACGTCAAATCGAGCCAAAACTTGCCCCCCCCACCGCTCAAAATCACCGCCCTGCTTCGCGAATAGGCCCCCGCTGCTTCTCAAGGCACCGATGGACCCAATTCCGTTACTTGAAGTTCTCGCGCTCAATTTCCTGAAGTGCCGCGAAGCCACGTTCGTTGTTCTTCCTTCGCTGCTCTTCAAATCCATCACACCACACGCCTCTGAGCCACTCTTCGGCCATTTCGCAAGCCATGGCCTGGCTCACCACCTTTTCCCCCATGGCCAGCACATTGGCATTGTTAATCAGCGACGTTTTCTGTGCGGTAAACACGCTCTCGCAGGCGACGCAGTAAACTCCCCGGAACTTGTTGATCACCAAACTAACGCCAGCCCCGGTACCGCAAATGACGATCCCACGGTCGCAGGAGCCTGCTTGCAATGCCTTTGCCAGGGCGCTTGCCGCTTCAAAATAGAGCATATGGCCCGACGGATCAGTCTGCCCAAAGTCCTCGACGACGTAACCGGCGGACAGCAGATGCCTTCTGACTGCTTCTTTCAGATTGAATCCGGAGAAGTCGGAGGCAACACCAACCCTGTTTCTGTTTGACATTTCAAGCCCTTTGCAGTGAGTGTACAGCATTCTGTGCCAGCGTCTTGCTTTCTATTTTATCCATTGTCATCTATTTACGAAAAATATAAAACTAAACACAAATAAAGTGTGTATATAATTACTTTCTATGGTTTCGCAATTTTCTCCGCCTCACGCCAATCTGGTTTCGCAGGCCTCTGATTTCCTGCGTGACCTGGTCAGGCGCAACCGCCGGGGAGAGGCCATCGGAACTTACGCGGTGTGCTCTGCGCATCCGGCGGTGCTGGATGCCGCCATTCACCAATCTCTGGCCGACCGGTCTGTCCTGCACGTTGAGTCCACATCGAACCAGGTAAACCAGTTCGGCGGCTACACAGGCGCGAACCCCGCACAATTTGCCGCACAGATTCTGGCCAGGGCTGAGGCAGCGGGGCTGGCTCCTGGCAGGGTGCTGCTCGGAGCCGACCATCTTGGCCCGTACTGCTGGCGGGCAGAGTCGGCCGCGATGGCGATGGCTAACGCCTGTGAGCTGGCGGCACACTCCGTTTTGGCCGGATATCAAAAAATCCACCTGGACGCGAGCATGGCCTGCGCAGGCGACCCCACGGTGCTTCCCGAGACAGTGGTGGCCGAACGAACTGCTGTGCTATGCCATGCAGCCGAGCGGAGCCATGCTTCCCTGCCCACAGATTCGCCTGCGCCTCTTTACGTAATTGGCACCGAAGTTCCTGTTCCCGGCGGAGAAGTGGCAGAAGGTGAGAGCCCGGCGCCTACCCGGTTGCAAGACCTGCAACAGTCGCTCGACGAATTTCGCAAGGCTTTCGTTGCACACGGCCTGTCTTCAGCCTGGGAGCGTGTGATCGGCGTGGTGGTACAGCCAGGGGTGGAGTTTGGCGACAAATCAATCTTTGAGTACGACAGGCAAAAGGCTAGTCATCTCACCACTGGCCTGCCGGCTGCTCCGGAACTTGTTTACGAAGCCCACTCCACCGACTACCAGACTCCGCCCAGCCTGATGCGCATGGTGAAGGATCATTTCTCCATCTTGAAGGTAGGACCATGGCTGACATTCGCCTACCGGGAAGCCGTATTCGCTCTCGACTGCATCGAGTGTGAAATGCCGGAGCACAGGCAGAAGGCCTCCCATGTGCGCGATGTACTGGAAGCCGAGATGCTGCGTAATCCGGAGCACTGGAGCAACTATTACCGAGGAGACGACGATCAGCGGCGATTTGCACGAGCATTCAGCCTGAGCGACCGTTGCCGTTACTATTGGCCGCAGCCTGCGGTGGAAGCGGCTACGGCGCGTCTCATAAACAATCTCGGCGGGGATTTGCCCATGGCATTGCTGAGCCAGTATTTGCCCGCGGAGTACGATGCGATTCGAGAAGGCAGATTGCAAAACTCTGCCGTTGAGCTGATTCGTCATCACATTCAGCGAATATTAAGGGTCTATGCCGCAAGTTGCGGCGCGCTAGCTTCATAGACCTTTTGTGACCTGGCTGTAGCTCCTGACCCACTCCACAATTGAGCGGACCGCAAACCCCGTCGGCCCATTGGCAAAGTAGGGCTTGTCCTCCTCGGCCCAGGAGACGCCGGCGATATCGAGATGAATCCACGGAGTGTCCCCGACGAAAAGTCGAAGCAACTCGGCCGCGGTACTCGCGTCCCCATTGTCACCGGCGGAATTTTTGATGTCGGCTATGTCGGACTTCATCATGTCCGCAAACTCCTCGTCGAGTGGGAGGCGCCAGAACTTTTCGCCGGAGCGTTGCAGCGCTGTCTGGAATTTCTCGTAGATCGGTTCGTCGTTCGCCAGGATGCCCGCGTAAACCGAGGCAAGGGCCTGTATGCACGCACCGGTGAGGGTGGCTGCATCAATCAGATGAGTGGCGCCCAGTTGCCGCGCGTAGGTGAGTCCGTCGGCGAGCACCAGGCGGCCCTCGGCATCGGTATTGATAATCTCGATGGTCTTCCCAGACATGGCGGTCTGCACGTCTCCCGGCTTTTGCGCCTTGCCTCCCGGCATGTTCTCAGCCGCGCAGATCACCGCAATGACGCGCACCTTTGGCCGCAGCAGGGCAATCGACCGCATGGCGCCAATCATCGCCGCGGCGCCTGCCATGTCGTCTTTCATTCTGTCCATATGTGCCGCGGACTTGATTGAGATCCCGCCCGCGTCGAAGGTAATGCCCTTCCCGACCAGTCCAAGCACCGGGCCACCCGCAACGCCCTCGGGCTCATAACGCAGAACGATCATCGCAGGAGGTTCGGCAGATCCCTGCGAGACGCCCCAGAACGCACCCATCTTCAGTTGCTGAATTTTTTCCGTGGAATGCACTTCGCAGTGAAGGCCGGTCTCCGCGGCCATTGCCGCGGCCCGCTGGCCAAGAACTGTAGGCGTCAGCTTGTTGCCCGGCTCATTTACCAGGGAACGTGCGAGGTTCTGGCTTTCTCCCGCGATAACGCCTTCATCCATTGCGCCCTCAAGAGCCTGTTTGTCTTCGCCTGCGTCCACGGCGAGAGTGAATGAGGCGATTGTCCGATCCGGGCGATCGCTTCGGTATGTGTCGGGATCGAAGTCGCCTAGAATGGCTCCCTCGACCGCGGCGCGGAGAGCGCGCTCGCGAGAGATCTCAACGCCGGCAGGCAAGGCAAGAGCCACTTCGCGAATGCCCCTGAGTTTGGCAAAGCGGATCGCTGTGCCGGCGGCATTGCGCACACCGTTCACGGCAATCTTGGCTTGCTTGCCCAGTCCCACAACCAGTAAGCGCTTGGTGGCCAGGCCCGCGGGGGCATGGATCAAGAGCGTCTCGTTGGCGGCAGCGCGAAATTCTCCGTCGGCAAGAACTGCTTGCGCAGCCTCTTTCACCACATGGTCAGCCGCGAGTAAAACCGGCGCGGGCTTGGCGGCGGCGTCCTTACTGGTTGTTGTGTCAGCAGCCAGCACAGTCAGCATCCCGGTTTCAAACTTGGATAGATACTCAGAAGTGAGTTGAGTACGCATTTTCTCCTGCTTGAGCGCGGCGTTCTTCTTGCATCGTCGCGTATTTGGTTCTCCTTAATCTTGGCAACCGATTGCAATCTCGATCAGAGCCGGCTCCGCCCGCTCGATGGCCTCGGCAACCGCCTCCGCAATCTTCGCGGCCGATTCGACGCGAACTCCGCGGACGCCCATTGATTGCGCCAGCGCCACATAATCGACGGTCGGCGAAGTCAGGTCCATCCCGATGAAGCGGCCGGTCTGCGCCGAGACAAAGTGCGGCTGTTCTCGCATGAAGTTCTTCAGCACGTTGTATTCACGGTTGTTCATGATGACGAACACAATTGGGAGTTTCTGATTCGCTGCCGACCATAGAGCTTGTGGCGAGTACATGGCGGCTCCATCACCCATTACACAAACCGTTGCCTTTCTTCCCAGACCCAGGGAGCAGCCTACGGCGGCGGGCATTCCCCAGCCCAGACCGCCTCCGCGAAAGAAGCGGTAATCGCCGGCGCGGCCGCTCTGATGGAACATCCTCACATACTTGGTCACTGCCAGCGCCTCATCCACAATCAAGGTCTCCGGAGGGATGGCCCTCATCATCTCATACGCCGCAACCATGGGAGGGATAGGCAGTTCGTTGTACCGCGCCTCTACCTGGGCTCGGCTTTCAGTCAACCCCCTTGCACGCCGCTCTTGAGCAGATGCGATAACGTGCGCCACTTTATCCCTTTTTCTCTGCGAATTCGGCTCGAGAACCTGCAGCAATCGGGCCACGGTCACCGCGATATCTCCTGTGATGCCAAGGCGAGTGTAATAAGTTCGGCCCAGATCCAAGGGGTTTGGCGAGAGATGAATAATCTCGACGTCTTCTGGAACCACAGGTCCCGCAGTATAGAGAATCGTGATCAGCGATTTTCCGCCCAAGGCAAAGATTGCATCAAATTGCGACAACCGTTCCGCAATCTCCGAGGCCTTGGTGGGAAGGTTGCCCATCCAAAGCGGATGAGTGGGAGGAAAGCTGTTCACCGCCGGCCACGAAGAGCCAAAGACCGGAGCGCCCAGCGCTTCCGCGAGAGCAACTACCTCGGCCGCAGAATCGGCGGCAACCACATCGTCTCCGGCAAGCAGAGCCAGGCGTCCGGGTTCATAGCTGGAAACCAATTCCGCCAGTTCAGTCACCTCTGGCGGCAAGATGCACCGGTCAATCAACGACCGCCGGCCCGGATCGACCAGCCCAACCTGGTCCATTACATCCATTGGCAACGACAGAAACACGATGCCGCGTGGAGCCGCCATCGCATCCTGGAATGCCCGTCTCACCACGATGGGGATCTCCGCAATGTCCGTCACCTCGTGGGTCCACTTGGCAACGGAAGTGGCCATGGCGGTTAGATTGGCGCCCAGCAATGGATAGGTTACGCGGTGCCTCTGATCCTGTTGGCCCGCAGTGATCACGAGAGGTGTGCAGGAGGCAACCGCGTTCAATATGTTTCCCATTCCATGCCCGAGGCCACCGGCGGTATGCAGATTCACAAATGCAGGACGCCGCGTCACCTGCGCGTAGCCATCCGCCATTGCAACGGCGCTCGCTTCCTGCAAAGCAAGCACATAATCGATCTCAGGGTATCGCGCCAGCGCATCGATGAGCGGAAGTTCCGTGGTTCCAGGATTGCCAAATATCTTCGTTACGCCCTCGCCACGGAGAACTTCGAGCAAGACATCTGCGCCTCGCATTGACTGCTTCACTAGTTTTCCTCTCGAATTGGAATTTAGATGTAGGGAGATCAGCCAGGAATGCGCATCGTCCCATGTTAACTACAAATTTGGAGAAGCAGCGGACAAGTTGTGGAGGCGCTGAATTTACGCGCATTTCTCGCATGCGCCCGGACACCGAATTACCGGCCACCGCAGGCCCAGATTCTCAAAGATCCCTTCAAATTCGAGTGCGCCATCCTCAGCATAAAACGTGACGTGCGACGGAGTCACCAAACTCACAGAGGCGCCAATTGCGGCGAGAATTTCAAGCAGGTGCACCTGCTCCGGCTGCGGGCAAGCCGCATGAAACAACGGCAGAGCGTCAGGCATCTCGCCATCCCTCGCAATCGCCCGAACCGATCGAACATCTTCCAGATGGAGAAGGAGCGCTTCAAGCCTGAGCCCATCGCACGCTGCAGTATCTCCGGCCACGCGCATATGCACGTTGTTGCCGAGTTTGGCCGAAACAAATGAGTCCACCGAGATCATCTGCTTGTCAAAGACCTGCAAGATCCTTGACTGTACACGTGGACGATCCTCGGTCGTCACAAGGTATACCCAGTTCATGACAATCTACCTATCTCGCATGGCCTCATCGGTCATGCCTGATTCGAGCGCTCTCCCTTGAGCGTCTCTGCGGAGCCCTTGACCTATTTGCGTTCGCCAGCCACTCGCAGCACGAGTTCGACAGAATCGCCTCGCTCTGCCGCCTTGTTCTTGACCTTGAGCGTGATCCTGTATTCGCTCTTTGCTTCGTCTGTCACAAACCCTGAAATCAAGCCACTGCTGTCCACCAACAGCCCGTCGGGCGCACCCGTCATGCTGAACTCAAGGTCATCACCGGAGCGGAAGCGATACTGGTAGGATTTGCCGTCTTCGTCGGCTGAAACCAGATGTCCCTTTGAGGCGCTAGTCGCAATGCGGGCTTCATAGATTTGCATACGGTTCGCAGGAGGCAGCAGGCGGGTGGCAATCACCGGATGCGGCATTTCGGCAACGTCCGATGCGCCGCTCACGCGGCCCTCTCGATCGACAGCGACAACGCGAAAGTAGGGCCGCCACAGATCGGCGGGAATCTCGGCCGACTCCGCGACGCCGGGTGTCTCAAGCAGAAGATTGGCCGGCGCAAGAAGAATGCCATCGAGCCCCGCGAAGTATTGATAAGGATTGTCAAAGGCTGAGAAGCCGCGCTCGCTGCTGCCGTAAATCTTGAAATGCGCCGGGACCGAGGCGCCTTTGCCGGCATGCCAGATCAGCCGCGCCGTGCGCCGTTCGGGATCGAACTGGACACGAGCATCAAGCGGTACCGCGGGAGCCACCGCCGAAAATGAGAATGTCTTCGACCAACCGCCCCATACTCCGTCCTGACTGCGCCCGCGGACTCTCCAGTAATAAGTCTGGCTCGGGTTGAGAAGTCCGTCCGCAGTGAGAGTATATGAGGGGGTACCGTGGTCCTGGGTCCTGCTGACCAACTTGTGAAAATTCGGCGAGAGAGTCCAGCGCATGTCGGCGAACTCGCTCAACTCAAACTCGTAGTCCGCGGGTGTGGCTCCCTCGCCCGGCTTCCATTGAAACTTTACCCTTGTGCCCGAGAAAGTCCCGCCATCGGCCGGCTCGATTGCCATCGGCGCAGACGGAACTTCGACATCCGCGCCGCACTCGCTCCATGTATGCGTGATCCTTACCTTGCGCGATCCGGGCGTGCTGTCTGTGTAGTTAAAATCGTTCTCGCCAAGCACCACACCTGGCATGGCAAGCGGCGCCATC
>Ga0181520_10006470_pt1 | contig 17895 bp, 10 predicted proteins | sample PEATcosm2014_Bin_29_FD_132451 | JGI IMG/M metagenome (GOLD analysis project Ga0181520, IMG submission 132451) | Peatland microbial communities from MTU Mesocosm Facility, Houghton, MI, USA - PEATcosm2014_Bin02_30_metaG | ecosystem: Environmental > Terrestrial > Soil > Wetlands > Peat | place... | reverse complement strand
GCCCTTCATGCTGGGGCTGATCTGCGGTGGCGCGGTCATCTTCTGGTTCGCCGGCGCTTCCATGCAGGCGGTTACAACGGGCGCATACCGCGCGGTCGAGTTCATCAAGGCCAACATCAAATTGGAAGGCGCGGAGAAGGCGTCGGTCACGGACAGCAAGAAGGTGGTGGAGATCTGCACGAAGTACGCACAGAAGGGGATGTTCAACATCTTCCTCGCCGTCTTCTTCGCCACGCTCTCGTTCGCCTTCATGGAGCCGTTCCTGTTCGTCGGCTATCTGTTCTCGATTGCGATCTTCGGCTTGTACGAGGCGATCTTCATGGCCAATGCCGGCGGCGCCTGGGACAATGCGAAGAAGGTTGTTGAGGTCGACTTGAATATGAAGGGGACACCTCTGCACGATGCAACCGTAATCGGAGACACCGTCGGCGATCCCTTCAAGGACACTTCGTCGGTGGCCATGAATCCGATCATCAAGTTCACGACCTTGTTCGGCCTGCTTGCGGTCGAGCTTGCCGTGACGCTCACTGCGAGCAATCCGATGCTCACACACGTGCTGACCGTCGCATTCTTCCTGGTGTCGGCTTTCTTCGTGCGCAGATCGTTCTATGGCATGAGGATTGAAACCAAGGAAAGCAACTGATTCCTCTCTTCGGAATCGAAGAAAACGCCGCCCGGCAATGGGCGGCGTTTTCTTTACGCAAGCCACACTCCGGTGAAGCCTGACTGGCAGACAAGCTGAAACAAAGCGGCCCCACGCAACTGAGCGAGGGGCCGCTTTGTTTCAGGCTCCGGACGGTCAGACCTCGGTTTTGAAGAACTCGCACAGCTTCTGCCGTTGTCGCCCTGCGCTGTCGAAGTTCGCAGGGTCCAGCCAGGCTTCGAAGGCGCGCTTGTGGCGCGGCCATTCGTGGTCCAGCATGGAGAACCATGCCGTGTCGCGGTTCTTGCCCTTGACGACCATGTGCTGGCGGAAAATGCCCTCGAACGTGAAACCGAGGCGGAGGGCAGCGCTGCGCGAAGGGTGGTTCTCCGCGTTGCACTTCCACTCGTAGCGGCGGTAGCCCAGGCGGTCGAAGATATGGCTGGCCATCAGGTACATGGCCTCAGTGGCCGCTGTGGAGCGCTGCAAGCCCGGCGTCAGCAGGATGTTGCCCACCTCCACCACCCCATGCGCCGGCTCGATGCGCATATAGCTGGCGTACCCGGCCGCCTGGCCGGTAGCCACGGGCACAATGGCCAGAAACACCGCGCCGGGAGCGGCCTGTTTTTCTTCGATAGCCCGGGACAAATCGGCTTCGCTCGAGTAGGGGCCATCGCCCAGATACGTCCATAGGCCGCCGTGGCCGCCCTCACCGGGGTCCCCAGCGACAGGTCCTTGTCGCTGGGGTGGTTGCACAGCTCGCCACAGGGCTGCGGTGTGGCGCGCGGCGTCGAGCGGTTCCAGGGTGACGTACCGGCCGCGCAGAGTCACGGGCGCGGGCGGCGGGACGGGTTTCCAGTTCAGGGCTGCTGGGTTGGCTAAGGTCACGAATTCAGCCTACCAGCACATTGGGATTTGCTGGCCGGCTGGATTCCTGGGAATGTGTCCCGAATCTCCACAACTCGCACAGGCAAGCCCCAAACTGCACCGTCTCTGCGTCTTGTGCCTTGTTCCCCCGGAGACTAGGCTTGTCCTTGGAGCCAGCCATGCCGCAGAGCGCCGCTTTGCCCGGAGCGCGGAGCAGAGCCGGCCGCAAAAACCAGCGCCCCGAGGGGCTGTTTACGCTTTCCACAGAGATTCGCCTTTGTTTGGAAAAGAGATGCTGGGAATGTGAACAAAATACAAGATATGGTGGTTTGTTGTTGACTTGTACCACAGACAGCGCTATTTTTTCATCTGCGGCTGTAAACGGATCGTAACGCAATCCGGTGTGAAGACCCCCCGGAACGCCGCTGAGAGAAGAGAACTCGCGGTATTTTTCTATTCCCCGTTTCCCGTTCTTTGCAAAAGATTTATCCGTCCCTTTCCAGGCAGCTTTGCGCCGGAGGAGGCCGGGCCGTCACCAATTTATGCCATTTGAGAGGATTCCATGAACGAGACCCATACACAGACTACTGCCGTCCCGCAGACCCCCTACACTCAGCGGGGACTGATCTTTACGCGCCGTTTCACGGCCGAGGGCGTATCCCCCTACGACGAGACACAGTGGGAGCAGCGCACCGCGTCGATCACCGACAGCAAGGGCAACACCATTTTCGAGCAGAAGAACGTCGATGCCCCGGTCGACTGGTCGATGACCGCGACCAACATCGTGGCCTCGAAGTATCTGCACGGGCAGTTGGGCACGCCGGGGCGGGAAACCGGCGTCCGCCAGTTGGTGGGCCGCGTTGTCGAGACGATTCGCGACTGGGGCATGAAGGGCGGTTACTTTGCCACCGACGAGGACGCCGCGATCTTCCATGACGAACTGGCGCACATGCTGCTCATGCAGAAGGTGGCCTTCAACTCCCCGGTCTGGTTCAACGTGGGCTGCGACCGGCTGGAGCCGGACTCGGACGGCCAGAACTGGCATTGGGATCCCTCGACGGGCGGCGTGAAGTATTCCGCGACCGGCTACCGGAATCCGCAGTGCTCGGCCTGCTTCATCAACTCCGTTGACGACTCGCTGGACTCCATCCTGACCTTGGCCAAGACCGAGGGGATGCTGTTCAAGTGGGGCTCGGGCACGGGCACCAACCTGTCGTCGATCCGCGGCTCCATGGAGACCTTGTCGGGCGGCGGCCAGGCCTCTGGTCCGCTCAGCTTCATGCGCGGCTTTGACGCGTTTGCCGGAGTGATCAAGTCGGGCGGCAAGACCCGCCGTGCCGCCAAGATGGTGATCCTGAACGTGGATCACCCGGACATTCTGGACTTCATCGAGTGCAAGGCCAAGGAAGAGGCCAAGGCGTTTTCGCTGATCAAGGCGGGCTACGACGGAAGCGGGCCGGATTCCGAGGCCTATTCATCCATCTTCTTCCAGAACGCCAACAACTCCGTTCGCGTGAGCGACGAGTTCATGCGCGCCTACGAGAACGATAGCGACTTTACCACCTACACGGTGAATGGCCACAAGCCCGCCGCCACCTACAAGGCCCGCGACATCATGGGCAAAATCGCCAAGGCCACCTGGGTCTGCGGCGACCCCGGCATGCAGTTCGATACGACCATCAACCGCTGGCACACGAGCAAGAACACGGCGCGCATCAATGCGTCGAACCCCTGCTCGGAGTACATGTTCCTTGACAACTCGGCCTGCAACCTGGCCAGTTTCAACCTGATGAAGTTCGTCACCCCGTCGGGCGGTTTCGACATTCCCGCCTACCGGCACGCGATTTCGGTCGTCATCACCGCCATGGAAATTCTGGTGGACAACTCCGGCTACCCGACCGAGGCGATTGCGCGCAACTCGCACGACTACCGTCCCCTGGGCCTGGGCTACGCCAACCTGGGTGCGCTGCTGATGGCCTGCGGCCTGCCCTACGACTCAGCCCCCGGGCGCGACCTCGCCGGTGCTCTGACCGCCATTATGTGCGGCCAGGCCTACCTGCAGTCGGCCATTGTGGCCGCCAACTGCCCGCCGGTACTCTCCGCCACCCCGCTCACCGCTTCGGTCGAGCGCCAGGGCGGAGCCTGCCCGGGGTTCTATGTCAACCGCGAGCCCTTCCTGGATGTGATCCGGATGCACCGCGCCGAGGTCAACAAGATCGGCAAGTCGCGACAGAGCGGCGAGCCTTTCAACGTGCCCCAGCTCGACGCCCTGATCGACGCCAGCCGCGAGTGCTGGGATATGGCGCTGCTCTACGGCGAACGCTACGGCTACCGCAACTCCCAGACCACCGTTCTTGCCCCCACCGGCACGATCGGCTTCATGATGGACTGCGACACAACCGGCGTGGAGCCCGACCTGGCCTTGGTCAAGTACAAGAAGCTGGTCGGCGGCGGCATGATCAAGATCGTCAACAACACCGTTCCGGCGGCCCTGTTCAAGCTTGGCTACTCGAATGACGACGTCAACGCAATCGTCAGCTACATTGACGCCACGGGCACCATCGAGGGCGCGCCCGGCATCAAGCCCGAACACCTGCCGGTCTTCGATTGCAGCTTCAAGCCGGCCAAGGGCACCCGGTCCATTCACTACATGGGCCACATCAAGATGATGGCGGCGGCGCAGCCATTCCTTTCGGGAGCTATCTCAAAGACCGTCAACCTGCCCCACGAGGCCAGCGTCGAAGACGTTGCCGAAGCCTATGCCGAGAGCTGGCGCCAGGGCATCAAGGCTGTGGCCATCTACCGTGACGGTTCCAAGGGCACGCAGCCGCTGAACACCAGCATGGACGCCAAGAAGGAGCCCACGACCCTGGATCTTGCCGGAGGCCGCGTGCTGGCCAACCTGGCTGCGGGCCGCCCCGCTGCCGAGGCCGATGTGAGGGCTCTCGAAGCCAAAGTGAGTGACAAGCTCGAAGTGAGCGCCAAGCAAATGATTGCTGCCGCTACTGCCTTCCAGAAGTCTCTCGAAGAGATTGCGAAGGCCAATGCCGTGCTGCTGCTCAAGCCCACTGTGTCCGCGGACGCTGCACAGGCCCTCAAGGACGCTGCGCAGGACCTCAACGGACCGCCCCGCGCCGTCCGCCATCGCCTGCCCGACGAGCGCGCCTCGGTGACCCACAAGTTCTCCATTGCCGGCCACGAGGGCTACATCACGGTCGGCCTCTACCCCACCGGGCAGCCGGGCGAACTCTTCATCAAGATGGCCAAGGAGGGTTCCACCGTCTCCGGCCTCATGGATGCTTTCGCTACTGCCATCTCTCTGGCTTTGCAGCACGGCGTGCCCCTCAAAGTTCTGTGCGAGAAGTTTGCCCATACCCGCTTCGAGCCCTCCGGCTGGACCGGGAATGAGCAGATCGGCTATGCCAAGAGCCTGATGGACTATATCTTCCGCTGGCTCAACCTGCGCTTTCTCTCGGGCATTCAGTTGACGCTGTTCTCCGGTCTGGGTCTGCAGTCGCCGCAACTGCCGGCCGCGCCTGACTCGCTCTCAGAGACCGAGCATGAGACCGGGGACGAGACCTTCTCGCAGAGCCAACTGGCTCACCTGGCAGAGGAAGTTGCCCGCCGTCTCAACCAGGTCAGCGGCCAGCCTTCCGGCTTCGGATCCGCAGGAATGGGCAACGCGGGCGGCGCGGGCGGCGGCATTGCGCCCGATGCTCCTTTCGCGGACTACGGCACTGGTTCCGGCATCGATCCCAAGACTGGCTCGACTGTGCCCAACCTGACGGATCGCGGCATCTACCACGCTGCCGACGCCATGCGGGAGATGTACGAAATGGGTGATGCCCCCAGTTGCTCGGTCTGCGGCGCCATCATGGTGCGCAACGGCAGTTGCTACCGCTGCATGAGCTGCGGTTCCACTTCAGGGTGCAGTTAAGCAACGGAGGATTCCTGCTTGGGTGCTTGTGTGCGGAGACACTTAATTTGCAAGTCGCGAACGCAAAAATGCAAGTCCGACTTAATTTGCAAGTTTCGCCGCACGCCGGTCCACTTTCTTAAGTGAACTGAAATTTTGGATTGAAACCTGAAGCGGTGGTGGCCGGAGATTGACCGGTTCCTACCGCTTTTGCCTGGAGTAAGTGGATGCCGCAATTGGCGTCGCGAACAATGGTCGCCATCGGAGATCTAACTGATTAATTTAGTTGGATTTATTAGGTCACCAATTCCGTCAACTGAAATCGCGTTTCTTCGATGGAACTCTCTTCACCTCGACGCGGTCATTTGTTTATTCATGAGGGTATGAGTCGAGATTAAACAGACGACAACATCTTTTCCCCCACGCGGTGTGGGTCATCCGCGCGACCTGCAATCAGCCTCGGCGCCTGCGCAATTGGGGCGAGGCAGATTCTAGCACTCAGATGGAGGTTCGTTGAACCGGTAGCCGATGTAAGCATCGGTCAACAGGTATTGGGGATGCCTCGGATCGTCTTCAATTTTCTTGCGCAATTGACGGACAAACGTGCGCAAATATTCGAGTTCGTTTCCGTACTCCTGTCCCCACACGGATTTCAGCAGCCGCGCATGTGGAATCGGTTCGCCTGCGTGAATCATCAGGTAGTGCAGCATCTCGAATTCTTTCGGCGTCAGATGAATCGAGCGCCCGCATTTTTGAACCCTATACCTCACCGGGTCCAGCTCGATCTGGCCAAGGCGTATCGCCTGATCCTGGTTTACATCTATGGCATTCCTTCGGCGAACCGCCGAGCGCAATCGCGCCGTCAACTCGCGCAAGTGAAATGGCTTGGTGATGTAGTCGTCTGCGCCTGCATCCAAAGCCAGAACTTTATCATTCTCGCTATCCAGCACTGTCAGCATCAGGATCGGCAAACGGGCCACAGCATGGCGGATGGCCCGGCATGCTTCCAATCCACCCATTCCTGGCATATCCACATCCAGCAACACCGCATCGAAGCGCGTTACACGAACCAGTGACAGAGCCTCCTCCCCGCGGGCCGCCTCTACCACGGTGAAGCCCATGTCAGACAGTGTCATCCGCAAAGCCCTGCGCGTGGAGCTGTCATCGTCCACAACGAGGATGGTTCCGCGTCCTTGATCCGGTTGCTCCGCTTTCACTTCGTCCTCCTTGCACCATCTGGAATGGCCAGAAAGAATGTAGTTCCCAGCTTGTCATCGCTGATTACCCAAACATGCCCATGATGCGCCTGTGCAGCTTTCCTGACAGCCGAGAGCCCGATACCTGTACCGGGAACGGTATGCATTACGTCTGGCGATCGATAGAAACGTTCGAAGATCCTTTCGCGGTCCTCGATTCGAATCGGGGGCCCGAAGTTATGCACGGAGAAGAGCAACTCGCCGTGACTCTTTCGTGCGGCAATCTCAATCGCCGTGCCAGGTCTGGAATACTTTCGCGCATTGTCGACGTACTGCGTCAAGATCATACCCAGCAATCCGCGGTCCACACGCACACTCAAAGCAGGGCTGTCCAGGGAAACATGAATGCGGTTCCTTCGCTCATCGATAAACAGGTTTGCCAAGACTTCGGAAACAAGCTCTCGCACATTCACGTCGTCAGTCTTCAGGTCGAGTTGCTCCGGGCCGAGTTTTGCAGTCTTCAGCATCCTGGTGCACAGGTCATTCAAACGCACAGTCTCGCCGTCAATCAGCTTGACCAAGCTTGCCTGCAATTCCGATAGTCCTCCCAACTCAAGCAACCCGGAACTGGCGGTATGAACCGCTGCCAGTGGCGTCTTGAATTCGTGGGCGAGAGCATCCAACACCGCCGCGCGCAATTGCTCGCTCTGCCTTGCCCTCTCAGCCCTATCCTCTTTCTCAAACGACCCAAAGCAATCGATGGCAATGGCCGCGAGCGCCGCAAGAGCATCCACCAGCAGGGGACTCAGCTTTCCACGCACCACCAGGGCACCCACAGATTCAGACCTTACCCGCAATAAGCGCCGAGCCGTTTGCGTTTGCGGATCATCTTGAGCTGCATCGCTCAAAAAGCATTCCTTGGCCAAATCTTCTTCGCCCGCTTCCCAGTCGCCAGCCCTGTCCTGGCGTACCAGATTCATATCGAAGAGGGCAACCGCCTGCAGGTTAAAGATCCGCTGGATCAAAACCGCAAGCTGCGTACCGGGAGGCTGGCGCAGGTCGAGCAACATCGTGCTGCGGCTCAATTCGTACAACTGCTCCATCCCCGCAAGCTGGATGGCTGCTTCTCTGGCAATCCGCATCTCTTTCCCGTGGAACCTGCTGATTGCAAGCGCTGTCAATTCGAAGGTCACAAGCGCAACAAGGATTCCAGAGCTCGCAACCTCGAAACTGAAAATTGGAGGTTCGAAATAGTAATCGAGCAATAGCACAGCCAGAAGCGACGCAAAGGAGGCTTGTGCGAAACCGAAGAGAGACGCGACGGCTACGACAACCAGCAAATACAGAAGGCTGATTGTCAGTTGATTGGCTTGGAGGACAAATCCCCCGCAGGTCAGGAGTGCAAGAGCCACTGCCGCCGCCAGGCACTGCGCGAGAGTGCAAAGCCTTCCTCGAATGCTCGCGGACATCAGCGCAATCGGAGTCGCCATCTGACAGTAAGCCTGCGCGGTCCGTTCCCCCTGCAAGCTGGCTCAAGCCTAGCCACAAAAACGTGAAGAATGCATAAGGAATATGTTTGGGTAGGATAGAGGGAAGAATAGGGAGCGATCCATTGACCCGGCTCCCTACCTTCGAGTGTCGAAGGGATGCTGTGTGACCAAGCCTCGGAATGGCAACGCGTTACTGCACGTTCACAGGAACTGCTGAGGCTGCCAGACGGCTGTACTCGGATTCCCGCGCTCCGGCCTCAGACGCCTTGTTCTTGTAGTACTCGTAGAGATTACGTGCCCAGTCTACGGGCCTTGGATATTTCCCGAAGGCACCGGTGGTGTTCTGACTCCTGCGTTCCCATTCCCTTTTCGCGTCCTCCTCACGTTGCAGGTAGATTTCCTGCTGTGTCTCGTAGTAGTTGGCCAGAGCCAGGTACTGCTCCTGCGTATGGGCGTCGCGTGCCAACTGCTTCAGTTGAGTCCGAGTGGGATGAGAACCAATCTCCGTAAAAGAGACTGCTCCCTGTGCACTTCCAACATTCGCAAATACGAGTGACAGAATCCATGCTGCAACCACTCTGCGAGTCATGTGTTATCACCTCCCATGCTGGAGTATGGAAGCGAAAGGATGAGGAGCGCATGAAGAGAATCATAGGAAAAGTATCAATTCTTGGCGGTATCATGATTCTGGAGCGCGAGATCGAATCGATGCCTTAGTAGTAGGTCTCTCGCAGAGCACGCGCATCTTTGACCATCGAGATAAACCTCCGCGCCAACTCGTGGATGCGATTCACCTCGTGATAATGCAGGGCCTCGTTTGGCAGCAACTCTCCGCTCAAGCCAATTGCAGTTGCCCCAGCGAGAATAAAGTCGGATGCCGTCAACTGATTTACGCCGCCGGTGGCAATCAATGGAATCTGCGGAAACGGGACCTTGAGGGCGCGTATGTATTGGCTGCCGCCGACCGGCGTGGTCGGGAAGATCTTGACAAAATCCGAACCAGCCTTCCACGCGGCGATGATTTCGGTCGGTGTCAAAGCTCCCGGAAGCACCGTGACATCCGTCAGCTTCGCGTACGCTACAACCTTTCGAACAAATCCCGGGCTGGTCAGGAACCTGGCGCCGGCGTCCACGCATCGACGCGCCGATTCCTCATCGAGCACGGTACCGGCGCCCACAACCAGGTCGGGATAGCGCTTCGCCAGGTCGCCGATCACGTCCAAGGCCCCGGGAACAGTCAACGTGATCTCCACGATGGGAATCCCCGCCGCGTACACAGTATCCGCAGCAAACAGCGCAAGATCCCGCGACGTCACACGTACGGACGGCAGAATGCCAATCTCTTCGATGCGGGCTCGAACTTCTTCTCGCTTCATGGAGTCTCCTCGCGTCCTACAGCTAGATTCAATTGGCTGACGGTTGTCATATACGCGCCGACCAATTGCAGATACGCCAACTGCACCGCGCGGTAATCGCTCTGCGCGTTGAGGAAGTCCATCAGCGAGGCTGCGCCACGCTGATAGGAGTAGGTAACCGTGTCGCGCACTCGCGTGGCTTGATCCTTGTATTTGTCTCGATAGGGCATCAGCAGAGCGATGTTGCTTTGGACCTGTTCGTATGCCGAGTCTACATCGCTGAAGACTTGCTCCCGCACCGCTTCGGCCAACTGCTTGTTGCGGCCGATGTCGAGGAGCGTGCGCTTCTTCTCGCCCTGGTTGCGGTCGAAGATTCGGAGCGGGATACTGACGTTGAGACCTAGCGTTTGTTGGTCGTATGGGTTATTGAAGGAGGGGTTGTACGTATACCACGCGCCGAATGTCGGATCTGTCGAGCCGTTGGCTGCGGCGAGCTTGTGGTTGGTCATTGCCTGTTGAACGGATTCAAGCGCCGCCCTCAGATCGGGCCGGTTGTTCAGAGCGATCTCGCGGAATGTCTCAAGCGGCTGCATCTTGTCCGAGAATTCGAAGGTCCCGTACACATCGAATTTGTCCAAGGGAGTCCGATCGTCCAACAGTTGCAGCAATTGGATTTTGGCGGTGCTCAGGTTCACAGTTGCCGTCTGAATTTCCGATTCGTACTGCACGCGCAGGAGTTCGATTCGATCCAGATCAATCTGGCCAATGGCGCCGTCTCTAAAGCGCACCCGGCTAATCTCAATGATCTTGTCGTAGTACTGAAGATCCGCCCGTGCAAGTTCCAGAACCGCCTTGGCCTGCAACGTCTGAATGAACAGCGAGCGCAAGTCGAAGATCAAATTGCGTTCCAGATCCTCGTGTTGCGATCCTGAGATCTGCGTGCCCTCCTTTGCGCTCTCCAATCGCAATTCGCGCTTCTGCTGTCGTTCATGTAGATAGCTGAAATTGGGCTGGTACTGCGTCCCGGACAAGGGGCGCCACACTCCCTGGTGACGAGCGATCTGCGTGCCATCGGTCGAGAATGTGAGCTGCGGATTGGGACGCAGATATGCCGTGATCTCAGCGGCTTTCATCTCCTGTACATTGATTTCGTCGGCTTTCAGGGTGGGGTTGGCCGCCTCAAACCTTGCCTTCACCTGCTCCCATGTCAACGTCTGCTGCGCGGTCGCGTAGCTCATCGCACACGCAAGACACAGGGCACATCGAACCATGCCGCGAATGGAAGCACAACCATACCTAACTTTCAAGTGACACCTCAGGCTTCGGGAGTTTGTCACCCTCCCTCGCGATCCAGACATACAGCGTGGGCAACAGGAAGATGCTCATCATAAGGTCTGAAATCAATCCCCCCACAATGACGATGGCAAACGGCCGTTGCGAATCGGAGCCGATGGCATGCGACATCGCGGCAGGGAGCAGTCCCAAAGTAGCTACCAGCATGGTCATCATGATGGGACGGAGCCGCAAGACGGCGCCTTCAACAGCGGCGCCCGCAATGGTGTAGCCTCTTGCCCGCAGTTGGTTGATGTATTCAAGCATGATCACGCCCGTCTGGACCGAGACCCCAAAGAGTGCCAGGAAGCCCACCCCCGAAGACACGCTGAAGTACGTTCCCGTGATGAGAAGGGCTAAAAGGCCTCCCACGCGCGCCAGAGCGACATTCACCATAATGAGCGATGCCCACTTGACCGAGCGGAACATGAAGTAGAGGAGGACGAAAATCAGAAAGATCGTGATCGGAACCACGACAAACAGTCTGGCTTCCGCGCGCTTTTCGCTCTCGTACTCTCCCGCCCAATCAATGTGGTATCCCCGCGGAAGCTTGACCCGCTTGTTGACCTTGTCCATGGCCTCCCGGACCGTGGTTCCCAGGTCCCTTCCCCGGACTTCGTAGCGCACGCCAACGTAGCGCGAGTTTCCTTCCCGGAATATGTCGTAAGCGCCGTCACGGACTTCGACTTTTGTCAGTTGAGCGAGGGAAACACGTTCGCCCGAGGGAGACAAGAGCCGTATGTTCTGGATGGCCTGCTCCGTGTTGCGATACTTTTCCTTATAGCGGACGACCACGCCATAGGTAGCCTCGCCCTGCAACAACTGCGTGACCGCGTTGCCGCCGACGGCGGTTTGAATCGCGTCCTGTATATCGGAAGCATTGATGCCGAAACGCGCCGCCTGCTTGCGATCGACTACGAAGTTGAGGTTTGGCTGGCCCATATCGCGGAATAGCCCAAGGTCCTTGACTCCCGGCACGGTGGCCATCACCGCGGTGATCTCTTCGCCCTTTTCCTCAAGAGTTTTCAAATCATCTCCGAAGAGCTTTGCCGCCAGGCCGCCCTTGACCCCGCTGACCGTCTCGTCCACGTTGTCTTCGATGGGCTGCGAAAAATTCCAGAACACTCCAGGAAGCTTTGAGACCTCGCGGTTCATAGCGGAGATCAGTTTCTCTTTGTCCTGACGAAAAACGGGCCGCCACTCGCTCTTCGGTTTCAAGTCAACAAAGTATTCCGTATTGCCAAAGCCGCCCGTGTCGGTTCCGTCGTCGGGCCGGCCGGCTTGCGATACGACAGTTGTCACTTCAGGAAACGAAGCAAAGATGAGGCGTGCCTGATCCGTGAATCGCTTGCCCTCAGTCAGGCTCGTGCTGTTGGCCAGAGATCCGCGCGCCCAGATTGCGCCCTCGTCCAGATGCGGCAGGAATTCCGAGCCAATGATTCCGCTGAACGCCAGGAACAAGCTGACCGCAAGAGCTGCAACACCGCTTCCCACCGTGATCCATCGATGCTCAATAGCCCACTTCAGGTCGTGCCGATAGCGACCTTTCAGAAACTCCATGATCGGGTTGCGCCACTCTTTGATGGCGCTGCGAAAGAGCAGGGAACACAGGACCGGAATGATGAAAATGGAAAACACCATGGCGCCCAGAAGCGCAAAGGCCACCGTCCAGGCCATGGGTTTGAAAAGACGGCCTTCCACCAGCTGCAGCGTGAAGATGGGCAGATAAGCGGTGATGATAATGGCGATCGCAAAGAACACCGGACGCTGCACCTCGTGAGATGCGTCCCGGATCGTTGCCAGTGGCGTCTTCACGCTCATCGTGATGCGGCCAGCGGTGGGGCTTGAGCCGTTCTTGCCATAGCTCAGATGCCGCATGATGTTCTCGACCATGACGACGGCGCCGTCAACGACCATTCCAAAGTCCAGCGCACCCAAAGACAGCAGATTCGCGGGAATCTTGCTCAGGTCGAGGAATATGGAGGCGAAGAGCAATGCGAACGGAATCGTGAGCGCTACGACAAGGGCGCCACGGACATTGCCGAGGAAGAAGAAGAGGATGATCGTGACCAAAATCATTCCTTCGGCCATGTTGCCCAGCACCGTGTGGAGCGTGTAGTGCAACAGGTCGGCACGATCAAGCATGGGAACAATTTTCACGCCTTGCGGCAGAATCGCGTCGTTGAGTTCCTTCACCTTGGCGTGGATTCCATCCAGGGTGGGTCCGGCATCGGCGCCCTTGCGCAGCAGCACTGCACCCTGAATCACGTCGGGGTTGTCGACGATGCTCCCATCGGGCTTATGGTCCGCCCTGGCCATGGCGCCGAGCAGGATTTTTGGCCCCTGCTCGACTTGCGCGATGTCCTTGACGCGCAGCGCGGTGCCGCTCTTTGTCGTCAGGACGGTATTCTCAATGTCCTGCACGGAGGTGTAGAGGCCGACGGAGCGAACGTTGAGTTGCTGTGCTCCTTCCTCCACAAAGCTGCCGCCGGCGTTCATATTGTTATTGGTCAGCTGCTGCTCGACCTGGCCGATGGTCAGGCCGTAGGCAATCAGCTTTTCCGGATCGACGCGCACCTGATATTCGCGCGTGGTGCCGCCAAAAGTGGATACGTCAACAACATTCGGAACCGACTTGAATTGTTTTTCGAGAGTCCAGTCCTCAATCGACTTCAGATCCATGAGATCGTATTCAGGATTTGTACTTCTCAAGGTGTACCAATAAATCTGGCCCACTGTGCTCCAGTCAGTGCCGATTTGCGGCTGCAAACCGGGCGGCAGACTCACCTGCGTAAGGCGCTCCAGCACCTTTTGCCGATTCCAGTCGTTGTTGGATTGATCGTCGAAGATCATGAGCACAAACGACAGGCCAAAGATCGATTCGGAACGCAGATGAGTGAGATGAGGAAGCCCATTCATCTGAATCTCCACTGGAATGGTGACCTGCTTTTCCACCTCCTCCGCGGCCTGTCCTGGCCACTGCGTAATCACCGTTGCGTAGTTATCTGCAATGTCCGGATAGGCTTCAACCGGCAAGTTGTGAAACGAGATTGCCCCCCAGGCGACCAGAAGCAGCGCTACCGCGAGAATCACAACTCGATTGTTCAGAGCAAAATCGACAAGAACTCGTATCATGAAGTCTTCCCCCGGTTTGCTTCTGACGACTACTTGTTGTCGATTTCGTTTTGCAATGCGAGCGGGTTGGTCACTACCTTCTGTCCTGCCTGAAGGCCCGATTTGATCTCTTGCATGCCTCCTGGCAAGGCGTCTCCGCCGACGACTGCAACTCTGCGGAATCTCTTGTCCGGCGCGGGAACATAGACCCAGTCGCGGTCATGCAAATGGAGAATAGCGGAGGCGGGGACGGAGACGTTCACTTCGTCTTTTTGACCTTGGAAGGTCGCTGTGACAAACATCCCGATGCGCATCAAACCTGGATTCGGCACCTCGATCCGTACTTTTCCAGTTCGGATGTTCGGATCGAGAATGGGCAGGATATTGCTGACCGTCCCTTTGAGCGTTCCGCCCGGATACGCGTTCAAAGTAATCTCCGCAGTGTCACCGGTGTGAACGCTGGCAAGATCGTTTTCATAGACATCGCAAACGATCCACACATAAGAGAGATCGGAGATGGTGAAGGGACTTGTTCCCAGGCTCTGCACGCCGGCCGCGTTGGTCACCTCCTGGTCCGTGATGACGCCGGAGACCGGAGCCACTATGTCCACGATTCCCGATGGATGATCGACGCTGCTCCCCAACAGCCGCAGGTGCTCGGCCGCGGTGTTCATAGCCACCTTGGCCTTGTCCTCGGTGTCTTGCGCAACTTGCAAGTCGTTGAGCGCGATCGCGCCATGCTTGTAGAGATCCTGAGATCGCTCATATTGAGCACGTGCAAGCGTTTCGTCGGCGACGGCCATCTGATAGTTGGCAAATCCTCCGGAGATATCGTCACTGCGAACCTTCAATAGAAGTTGACCTTTCCTGACACTGTCCCCCAGGCGTGCATAGATGCCGACAATGCGGCCGGAGGCAAGCGAGATCACCGGCACCGTGCGCGCAATGTCCGGATTCACCGTGCCGGTGACTGCCAATTTTGCACGCGCGCGATGTTCGATTGCAGTGGCCAAGGGGAAATGTTCCGGGTGATCGACAGAGAATGCCGTGGCATTGAAATCCTGTGTCACCTTGGCGGGTGGCGGCGCCTCCGCTTCCGCATCCACTCGGTCGCTTTTGCAGCCACTGGTGGCCAGGGTTAATGGCAGAACCATCAGAAGCAAACCAAATCCCAGGGCTTTGCTTTTCATGTGATTTCCTGCGCCTTCCACAATTCCGTCGTTGCAATATAGAAAGAGGGATCAACTTTGGGTGTCCCAAGTCCCGCATTTGGGACCTGGGAACGAATTGTGCTCAATCGCAACGCAAGAGATCACGCGCCAGAAGGCTAGAACCGCACCATGATCGCCACTGTGGTCACCGTCTGGTTGGTGCGCAGATCGGGCCACCAGATCGCGTTGGTCCCCGTCCCAAGGTTGTTATTCCCGGCGCTAATGCAGTTCGTTATCGCAGCGGCAAGGTTGCCGTAGGTCTGGCCGGAGGCCGCGCCATTGGCGCAGGCATACTGCGTCGGGAAGCCATTGTTTCCGCCCGGAGGCGTGATGCCCCCGCGGCCGGTCCAGTAGGGCACGTCGGAGTAGCGATAACCCTCCTCTAGCCGGAACGTGATGAACTGGCTCGGCATGTAATCGATCGTGATGGTACCGTCATGCATCTGCGCTCGATCGCCGCCATTCTCGGTAAAGTACGGGGTACCAGTGACGGCTGTAGCTCCGTTGATGGGGGGCAGCAGCGTCAGGTAGCGTCCTGGATTGTTCATCTGGCCGCCGCCAAGCGTCACTGCGTAAAGGTCCTTCTTGAACCAGAAGCGCGTGTACCCCATCCAGCCCATGAATGCCTGCTTGGGCTTGCCGTTGGCGCTGTTGTGGCAGTTCACGCCGCCGGTATAGGTGGAGTTCGTTCCCATTTCCGGAGAACTGCCCTTCGGGTCGTACGGCCCACTGGATGGTCCGCCGCCGTATTCGCAGCCAAGATCGCCAGTCAGGGTGAAAGCCGCCTTGTCAAAGAACTTCCCCGGCCGGTCGTAGTACTTTACCTGGGCACTGTAGTCGGCATGGATACGCGACCGGCCTGGGTATCCGGCGTCGTCTTCACCCATGCCGTAGTTGTTCCAGACGAAGTCCAGATACGGCGTTGGACGCCAGAGAATCTGTCCACCCAGACCCGGCTTGCCGTTGTAACGGGCATATGACTGCCAGCCGTTGATAAACCACGGCTCGATCTTCAGCTTCTTTGTCGGAAACCACTGCCCACGCAGTCCGTTGAAGAACCATGGTGTGTTGGAAGAAACGAACGAAGGCTGATAGGTCCAGTTATCGAAGTTGTAATAACTGAAGAGTCCAATGTAGGAGACGAAGATGCCGGCGTCCAGGTTGATGCCGTGGTTTACGTCCCAGTGATAACCACCCCATGCCTCAGAAACGTATTTGTAGGCGCCGGTCAGATCCCAGTTTCCGCGATTGACACTGGCGTCGTTACGCGGAGTAGTCGTGGCGAACAAGCCATCCATGGTCAGGATGCGCCCGCGCACGTTGTTGATGTGAATGTCGCCGCCTACGCTGATCTGTTCCAATTGCCACTCGTCAGAGCGGAAGGTCTCCGTCGATCCTCCCAAGGTGTCGTCTTTGGGATGGTTGTAATCGAGCGTGTAGTTCGCGTCGGCTCGGAACTCCGGCGTGAAGTACTTGGTGGCCATGGGGCTGTCTGAAGCGTGCCCGTTGCTGTTGAGCCAGGTCCAGTCGCCGGGGAATGGTTCGCCCTTGGTGGTAGTTTGGGCGCTGATCTCCGGCGCTGCGGAAACAGCCGGTGATGCAGTTGCTGCCTGTACTGCCAGCGTTACTGAACTGCTGGAGCCGCCCCCTGCTGTGATGCCCTCTGCTTTGCGCAGTGCATTGGCATCCCGCTCCGCATCCGCAGCCTCGTCGGCACGGCTGTGCGCCGCCAGCTCGGCTTCGAGTTGCGCGATGCGGGCCTTCATCGCTGCGAGTTCCTTGATCACCGCGTCGCGGCTGGCCTGCGTCGCGACGGGAGTCGATGCAACAGCCGATTCGATTGGCTGCTCCCCGCTTGCCGAGGCGAGCAACTCCGCTGCCGCACCAGAGTGCGCAGCCAAATCCACGCGCAGCGGCGCTGTAACCTTTTCGGGAACTGAAGTCGCGCTTTGAGCATGAGACACAATCTGCACTGCAAGGCCGCAAAGTGCGACGCCCACTGTTATGGCCATTTTGAAGTTCTGCAGCATTGGTATTCTGCCTCCGCGACGCTTGGCGCCGCCGTCATAAAGCGTTGGTTATCACTTAGCGCCAGGAGGTTGGCTCCTCCCATTCATCTCAATTGTTAAGCGAATCGAGATAAAGTATCTGTAAGGAATCTGCAGTAGCTTTTGTAAATGCAAATGAGTGTGGCACTTGTAACACACTACTTCCACTGCCATCATCTTCAATGGAAGACGAGGCGCTGTGCTACCTATTTCAGCAGCCATTCTGAGTGTTGATGGGAAGGCATGAGGGCCGCATGAAGAGACTCGCAAGATTACGTAAGGCTTACGAATTCCGCGGCGATAGAGATCATTCCTGGCTTACGGAACTTCTTGATGCTATGTCATATTGCCTGCAACGGCAGCACCTTATGAACCGCTCCGTGCTTGATCGCCTCCTTGGGCATGCCGAAGACCACGCAACTGGCCTCATCCTGCGCAATCGTCATCGCTCCCGCCAGCTTCATTTCCAGCATGCCTCTGGCGCCGTCATCGCCCATGCCTGTAAGGATGACTCCCACCGCATTCTGTCCCGCATAACGGGCGGCGGAGCGGAACAGGACGTCGACTGAAGGACGATGGCGGCACACCAGCGGGCCGTCTTTGATCTCCACGTAGTAGCGGGCGCCGCTGCGCTTGAGCAGCAGGTGATGATTGCCCGGCGCAATCAGCGCGCGACCGCGAATCACCGTATCGTTGGACTCCGCTTCTTTCACGGTAATGGCG
>Ga0181520_10006468_pt1 | contig 17898 bp, 8 predicted proteins | sample PEATcosm2014_Bin_29_FD_132451 | JGI IMG/M metagenome (GOLD analysis project Ga0181520, IMG submission 132451) | Peatland microbial communities from MTU Mesocosm Facility, Houghton, MI, USA - PEATcosm2014_Bin02_30_metaG | ecosystem: Environmental > Terrestrial > Soil > Wetlands > Peat | place... | reverse complement strand
CCGAATCTCTCGCGGATTGTCCCTGATGCGGTGACCGGAAATGCGGCGACAATCACCATCGTCGGATCGGGCTTCGCCACGAATACCGTGGTGAAGCTGGATAAAGCGGTGCGGCAGCCGACCTTCATCGACGCCAACCACATGACGATTTCCCTTACCGCCCCCGATCTGGCGACCGAAGCTACGAATGTTATTACTCTCAATGACGGGAAGACCGACTTCGGAACCGGCAGGATTCAGATCGTGAAAGGGCAGGCGGGGGAACCGAAGATCAGCCCGGATACGCTGTTTTTGCTGCTCGTGCTCCTGATGGGAGCCTTCGGCAGTTGTGTCTACGGGCTCAAAACCCTTGCCGACTATATAGGCGACAACAAGTTCGATACATCGTGGTCCTGCTATTACCTCATTCAGCCATTCGAGGGCGCGGGTATCGCTTTGATCATGTATCTGGCTATTCGCGGAGGCTTTCTCACGGGCGCCGGCGATGCCAATTCAGGCAACAAGTTTGGCATTTGCGCCATCGCGGCGCTTGCCGGTGCGTTCTCCGATACGGCCTTCATGAAACTTCGCGAGGTTTTCGACACCCTTTTCAAGCCGAAGGACGATCGCACGGGCAAGATCGATGGCAATGGCGACGGCAACAAGCTCCAGATTACGACGACGTCGCTTCCGAATTGGGATTCGGTGCATGCTACCTACGATCAAACTTTGAAGGCAACGGGTGGAACAGGCAGCTACCAATGGACGCTTACCAACATACTGCCCGCAGCGAACCCCGTGACCATGCCGCCGGGACTTACCCTTGATGCCGCATCTGGAAGAATTACGGGAGCCCAGGGTCAGCAAACCGCCCAAACCTATACACTCACTTTCTCAGTTACCGACGGCAAGGACACTATAACCAAGGACCTGACGCTGACCGTGACTTAGTGCCGACCTCCGGCGCAGGCAGGCTGGAGTCTGTGGACGACTTTCCCACCGGGTGGCGCTGGGAGCCAGTTTCTCTCAGTTCCAGAGAAACAAAAGACCAGCGCCGATACTGTGCGCCGTCACAGCCAGCCTCCCTCGCCCCGCCTCACCTTTCGTGCGGGGCCGGTATCATCGCGAATTCCAGCTTGCGCCTCTGCCCGAAGAGGTGGCAAACCCTCCGATTTGCAGCGAGCAAATAAGCGAGCAAATATCGGAAGCAGTGCGGAAAAAGATTCCCGGTGGTCTGTTTAGTGATAGATTAATGCCGCGGCTGCTGCAGAGGCGGAAGTGAACATGACCACTGCCACCGGAGTCCCGATCCTGAGATCGCCCTGCCTGTTTCTGCGCGCCAGGCCTGCCGGCAGACAGAATCCGCAATACCAATACAACGAGCTTTGTGACATGGCTTGCCTGTCGCTGGCATTGCCAACGGACGCGATCAAACACCTTAGGAATTCCCGGAACCCCGCGGGGGGAGTCGACCGTGCCACTTGATCCTCGTCCAGACCCGCTGCAGGAATGCGCCGCGGCCGTCGACCCCGCTTCCATCGTCGATGCGTCGCGGCGAATTTTCCTGCGCGCCGCCGGTCTGCTTTGTGCGGAAAGGATGCTTCCCTGGGCGCGCGCCCTCGAGTCCGTGTCCGCCGGCGCCGGTTCCGGTCACAAAGTCGTCCTCGTGGTCATTGGCGGCGTCCGCCGCACCGACACGTTTTCCCGCGAGGGACTTGAGAACATACCCCACCTTGCGCACGATCTGCTGCCTCAGGCGCTCTACTACGATCACGCCCGCAATGAAGGCGTAACCGCGCATTTCAATGCCATCTCCAGCATCCTCACGGGCAACTGGCAGCGCGTGGACGACTGGGGCAGGCTCGCTCCCACCACCCCGACTCTCTTCGAGCAGTTCCGTAAAGGGCTGGGCGTGGATCGGAGCGACGCATGGATGGTCGCAAGCAACAAGGCGCTCACCAGCCTGATCGGCGCCAGTTCCGCTTCCGGCTACGGCCCGGAATTCGGCGCCAACGTGGTCTTCCCCAAGCAGTTGATGCTGATGGCTGTAGCCGATGCGCTGCGCGGAGGCCGCACCGCCAACATGGCCGACCGCGACCGGATCGAGGCTGAGATGGAAAGCGCCATGGAGGGCAATAACTACGAAGGGCTCGGCTGGAACGTATTCGATGCCGCCGATCGTCTGGACCCACGCGTCCGCGACAGTATCAGGGACGCCGTCGCCAGGTTTGTGCACAGCGGCGGACCCACCTCCGGCGATGAGCTCACCTTCTTCATGGTGCGCGAAATCATGCGCCGCTTCAGCCCCCGGCTCCTGGTGGTCGCCTTCTCCGACGTCGAAGCGGCGCACTTCGGCTCTTACGCGATGCACCTCTCCGGCATTCGCACCGCCGACCGCCTGACCTTTCAGATTTGGAACGAGATTCAGGCCAATCCGGACTACAGTGACAAGACAACCATGGTCACGCTGCCCGAGTTCGGACGCGACCCGGATGGCTCCTCGACCAACGGCTTCTTCAATCATCGCGCCAACGACGACTCGACCCGCGACACGTGGATGATGGTGCTCGGTTCTGCCGTCGATCGCCCCAACGTTATTGAGAAACCCATGCGGCACGTCGATGTATGCCCGACACTCGCCGGACTGCTGGGCTGCCGCCAGCTCGAATCCCAGGGCACATTGCTCGGCGATTTCCGCACCTGACCGTCACCCGGGCGATGCTCATCCATCGCCGGAGTCGCAATCCGAATGGCTGTCTCGGACACATTACCGATAAATCTCAAAGCCGCAGTGGAGAATGGCGTCCTCGATCGGTTGCCCCTGACATTCCTGCCCTTCGCGAACCAGCAATTCCGCGACTGGCAGTTCCTGTTCCCCAACGAGCGCAGGGCGACCGAGCAGCTTCTGCTCTATGTGAACAGCCTGTCTCCGGAAGATTCCTCCGCGCTGTTCGCGGAAGTGATTGCGCTGGAAGACAAAATGAAGGTCAGGAGCTGGAAGTTCTCCACCTCGGAGCAGACTATTGAGAACGCCTCGCTTCTGGCCCGCTCGCCGTATTTCCAGGAATGGCGCCGCGCCGTGCAGGCGGTCTTCGACGCGGCCGAGCGCCACGCGAACACAACAGAAGGGAGTCCTGCGCGCGCAAACCGCCTGGTCCTGATCGAGATTCCACGGCCTCTCGATCTCGCAGCCGACAGCGTATGGCAGCGATGGGGCCAGCTGGGCAGGCCTCGGAATCTGGAAATTCCGCCCCGCCTGTCAGGCAGTGTGCTGGAGAGCCTGGTCATAGGCAACCCGCGGCTGTCGAACGGGCTGCTCGGTAAAGTGACACGGCGCGCCCGCAACCAGTATGCGGACGCGTGGGTCATCGATGCCGGACACGCCCTGATCGACTCCGCTTTGGCCATGCAGCCCGCCGTTCCCGGTGCGGTGCAGCCGGTATTGTTGAGTTACTCGCGTCTCGACGCCTGCCGGCAGAACTTCTCCCGCGAGATGAACACCATGCGCAAAGACCTTGCCGATGCCGACGCGGTGTACGACCGTCTGCGCAAAGTGGACCTGGCTCCCTGGTGTCCGGCGGAGGTTGCCGCCGATCCCGCCGCGCGGGAGTTTGTCCGCAATCTCTATTTGAGCGGGAATGGCGCCGTCATCTTCAGCAACTCGTTTGTGCAATGGGCCGCTTCGGAAGCCTTCCGGCGCGCCCGCCCGCGCTTCCTCGCCGCTCGCTTCGGCGTCCGCAGCAAGCCCAAGCCATTCACCGCGGTGGCGGTCTTCGAAAATCCCGACCAGGTCAATCCCCTGCCCGCTGTCGACGATCTACCCGGCAGCGCAGTCGACGCGCAGATTCTCGCCCTCTATATCTGGCTGGCTGCCATGCGCTACGAGGATTACGCTCACGCCACCGTCTGCGTCTGTGTGGCCGAGAGCCTTTCCCAGGTTCGCGTGGTCGCACCCTCGGAGTTCGCCATCGCCCCAGGTCAGTCGACTCTGTCCATCGACTCCCTCGGTCGCGCGCTCGACGAGTGGATCTCGTAGTGTGATGTTTCTTAACTTCCTTTAGAGATTGTCATCCCGACCGGACCCTGAGCTCGCGCGAGCGAGTGAAGGCGTAGCGGAGGGACCTGCTCTTGAACTCCCGTTTCCGGCAAGAGATTTCGCAAACGGAACATCAGCCTGAGCCCGCTACTTCCAACCCCTCGGCGGGGCGAACCGATAACCCGGTCGCGCCCGCCCCAGGGGTTTTGGTGATCAGGGCCTGACCGTCACCATCGCCACGCCATGACTCGGAACCTGCGCTGAATAGCTTCCCTTCTGTCCCGGCGTTTCTTTGCCCGTCCACAGGTCGCGCACGGTTGCCGCAATGCTGGCCGGATAACCGATGTCGGTCCAGTCCGCCTCGATGGTTGCTGGCGTGGCTCCGCGATTCAGCAGCACCACCGCCCGGCCTCCGTCCGCCAGTTGCTTCGACCACACCTCGAGGTCGCCGTCCTTTTTCACCCGCCGTCCCTGTTGACCCAGGGGATCCTGATCGACGGCGATGACATCCTTGTTGAGAAGGGTTTCCTTCGTCTCCTTCGACATGTTGACGACGTCGGTGCCCACCAACAAGGGTGCGGAGAACAGCGCCCACATGCTGAAGTGGGTGCGATCTTCCACCGCCGTCATACCCCCATTGCCCACTTCGAGCATGTCCGGGTCGTTCCAGTGGCCAGGCCCGCTGTAGCTGTAGATCGGATCCATCAGATCCAGAATCTGGACCACACCGTTCCCGCCCCACTGCTTTTTACAGTCCCAGCAGTCCTGGATATCTCCCGTCGCGCGCCACAGATTGCCGACCGGACCCGCCCAGAGCCAGGGTTTGTTCGAACCCCATTCGCAGAGACTGAAAACGATGGGCCGCCCTGAAGCCGCCAGTGCGTTCCGGAACAGCGTGTAGGACGACTCCGCGTTCTGGCCCGGCAGCGTATTGCACCAGTCCTCTTTCACGTAATCGACGCCCCAGGCCGCGTATTGCCTGGCGTCCTGGTACTCATGGCCCGCGGTGCCCGGCCGCCCCGCGCAGGTCTTGGTTCCCACATCCGTATAAATGCCGAACTTCAGTCCCTTGCTGTGAATGTAGTCCGCCAATGCCTTGATGCCGGAGGGAAACTTCTCCTTGTCGGGGATTATGTTGCCTTCCGCATCCCGGCTGGTCTGCCAGCAGTCGTCGATCACCACAAACGCATAGCCGGCCTCTTTCATGCCGTTACTGGCTATCGCGTCGGCGGTCCCGCGAACCACTTTCTCGTTCAGCCCTTCGCACGCATATTTGTTCCAGCTGTTCCAGCCCATCGGCGGCGTCTTCGCCAAACCGTTATCCAGAGCCCTGCCCACCATGGGCAATCCCGCGAGCAGGACCAGCGCTGCCATTCCACGACCGATTCCCTTCCTCATGCTTGCTCCTCTCCTTGTCGAAACCCGAACCCGCCCTGCGGCCGCCGCGCTGTCTGCGAAATTTGCTGCTTGCCGCCGGGCAGGAATCTGCTCCTCTGAACGATCCGCTCGGAATTGTACCGCCGCAGCGGGAAATGTTTACATCCGTGTCCGTTTTTGCCCTCAGGCGCCTTCGGAATGGGGAACCGGAACGGAAGGCCGCACTTCGATCTGCCTGGTGACGATCGACAGCTTCGACGGCGTCAGTTCCGGACCATCCCATCCGTCTTTCACCGCCTCCACATGGATCTCGCCCGGCCGCTTCGTGCTCTGGACGATGACTTGTGCCAGACCGTTGAAGAGTGAGCGCCTGGGCTCTTTGTCGCTCTCCTGGCAGTTGGGATTCCCGTTCCCCACGCCGATCAGCTTTCCCGCCCCGGAGACATGGAACGCAATCTTGTTGTTGGCGATCGGCACCGGCCGCCCCTCGCTGTCCAGCGCCTCCACCTTCAGGATCGCAACGTCTTCGCCGTCCGCCAGGATTTCGGTGCGATCCGCACTCAGACGGGTCGATACTTCCGGTCCGGTTGTCTCCCGCTTCTCGGTCAGAACCACCTTACCGTCCTTCGAACCGCGCGCCTCAATCGCGCCCGGCTCGTACTTCGCCTTCCACTCCACATGGCCGAGCGGCGGGACCTTCTGCGCGCCCAGGCTCTTTCCGTTCACCAGCAGCTCGACCTCGTCCAGGTTGGAGTACACCCACACCGCAATCTCCTCGCCTTCCCTTCCCGCCCAGTTCCAGTGCGGGAACAGGTGCAGGGCCGGCTCCTTGCCCCACCACGCTCTGTAGTAGTGAAAGTAGTCCTTCGGGAATCCACACATGTCCACGATCCCGAATTGTGAGTTGATCGAGGGCCATCCGTACGGGGTCGGCTCACCCCGATAGTCGAACCCGGTCCAGGCAAACCCGCCCGCTTCCCATGCGCGCGAGCCGTAGAACTCCCACCATCCTTCCGGCGTTTCGCCCCAGCGCACCACGCCGTCATAGCAGTTGACCGTGTTGCGCAGCGGATCGCTGGCGTACTCTCCGCGCGTGCTGACCGCGCTCGACGTCTCCGACCCGAACAGCGCGCGCTTTGGATATTTCTCGTGGTATGCCTCCGGCAGCTTCACGTTGTAGTTGAACCCGATCACGTCCAGCGCCAGGGAGACGCCCTTTTCGTTGTCCCCGTTCACCGCCGCCGAGACCACCCGCGTCGGGTCCAGTTCGTGGCAACGCTGCACCATGCTGGCCGCGATCTTTGCCCCCTGCTCGGCCATTGGGTTCTGCAGCAGAAACTCTTCGTTTCCGATCGACCAGAGGATGATCGAGGGCGAGTTCCGGTACCGTTTCACCATCACTTCCAGTTGCTCCAGGCCCTCCGGATTCGCGCTCATCTGGCGCGTCTCGCACATCATCATCATGCCCATGCGGTCGCAGCCATCCACCCACTCCGGCGTGGGCATGTTGTGCGACGTGCGCACCGCGTTGCACCCCATCTCCCGCAGCACCCCCAGCCGGTACCACTGCAGCCGGTCCGGCAACGCCGCCCCCACTCCCGCGTGATCCTGGTGATTGCAGGTGCCCTGGATCTTGACCGGCTTCCCGTTCAGCAGAAATCCTTTGTCCGCGTCGAAGACCGCCGTGCGAACCCCGAATGTGACCCGCTCCCCATCACGCACTTTGCCCTCGGACTCGACCGTTACGATGGCCGAATACAGATTCGGCTCCTCGACCGACCAGAGAGCTGGGTTCGCCAGCTTTGCCGTGGCGCTGTACGTGGCCGTGCCGTCGACCGCAACCGTCTGCGCGGGAGCATCGGCGGTTGCAACCGTCGCGCCCTTCCCGTCCACGATCTTCCAACTCACGCTGGCGCGCGCTCCCGCCTTGCTCTCGTTCCGCACCACGGCCGCGAGGGCCAGTGCCGCTGAGTTGCCGTCCATTGTCGTGCGCACCGTGCTGTCCCATTTGCCCAGATGCACGGCATCGGTCTTCGTCAGCCATACATGACGATAGACGCCCGCCCCCTCATAGAACCATCCGTCGCCGAAGCTGGCGTCAACCCGGAGGACAATATAATTCTTCGCGCCATACGCGAGGAAGTCGGTCAGGTCGAAGCGGAAGGGGGCGTAGCCGTTGTCGTTGCGGCCGATGAAACAGCCGTTGACGAAGACCAGCACGTCGCGAAAAGCGCCGTCGAACTCGACCCAAACGCGCCGGCCGAGATCGCTTGCGGGTATCTCGAATTCGTGCCGGTACCAGCCCACACTGCTGTCCGGATAGCGGCGCCCGAGCGGCTTATAGCCATGCGACATCTGCTCGTCGTCACGCACGAAAGGCAGCTCGACCGCCCAGTCATGAGGCAGATTCAGAACCCGCCATTTGGAGTCGTCGAAGCCGGCCTTGGAGAATTCAAACTCGCCAGTCTTGGAGAAGTCCCCCTGGCCGAAGCCGAATCCCAGATCCTTTGCCGGATCCGTGCCATGACCGAAGATGAACTTCCATCCAAAGTCGAAAAGCAATTGTTCTCGCGGCGCAACCGCCGGCACAGCGGCCGCCGATGCTCCAGACGCATCGCTGGCCAGCAGCGCGGCGGTACGGGCCCAGGCCGAGCGAGCCAGAATAGACGAGGCAGAAAGAGTGAGCCCGGAAGCGAGCAGGTCGCGGCGGCTGATATCAGGCATGAGTGTCCTCCGAAAATTTGTGGGTTCGCAGTCGTAAAGGCGGCGCAGCGCGGTGCCAGAAAAGATGGCGGACCAGCCGCCCGGAGCGAGTAAACGGTTTCATTCGACCCCCACAAGTATTCGCCACACCTCGTTTTCACGCAAGCAGGTGAGTCCACAAAACCAAAATGCCGAGCGCAGGCTCGCCCAACCCGCCCCTCATGGAGCGCTGCGCGGTGTGGTTCCACACTCACGAAGGCGCGGACTTCAGACAGCTCCGGCTGCTTTTATGAATTCCTCCGCACTCCGAATCCGATGGAGGACGGGTTACTCCTTTGCGAGGCCAATGCGCCGCATCAAGTCATCGAATCGTGCATCGGAACGGAGCGGATCGAGGCAGGGATCCACTTTGAGATAGACCAACCCAACATCGTGCGCATGATACGCGCCGTCGAGCCAAACGAAAGCATCGGCCTTGTCGCCGAGCCCGGCATAAATGAGAGCGATCTCGTAGCGCCCGATCCCGTCCCGGTGAACGTTTTCTTCAAGGCGGGTAATCAGCTTCCTCGCAGCATCGACCGAGCCCGTCCGGGCATACGTGTTGCCGAGGTGACCCAGAGAATACGGGCCGTCGCCCGATTTGAGGAATGCAGCAATCGCTTCGGGGTAGAGCCGTTTCTCCGCGTCGATGTCCCCGAGAAGAAAATTCCAGTCCCCCAGACTGACATTCAGGCCCTGCGCGGTGCGCGCGACGGCAAGACTCCGATCGTACTGCCGGGCAAAGTAGTTAATGAATCCCTCGGCGTGAAAAGTGCTTCCGGAGACGGGATCGAGATCGACACTGCGCTCGATTTCCGCGATCGCTTCCGACGGATGTCCGGTGCGAACCAGGTAAAACGCGTATTTCTCGTGATCGGTGGCTGAGTTCGGATTCAACTGCAGAGCACGGCGGAACTCTGACGCTGCAGCCGGCCAGTCCCAGTCGAGGGTCATCGCGGTATTGGCAAGTTCGGCGTGTGCTTCGGATAAGGAGTCGTCCAGATCGATTGCTTTGAGGGCTTCAGCCTTCTGCTGGGTAAACGCTTCCTGATAAGGCATGCGCCCGGACTCGCCCAGCATCCCATAACAGCTGGCCAGCGCGGAATGGGCCTGCGCATAGCCAGGGCTTTTTGCAATCGCCATGCGGAAAGAATCGATCGCCGGCCCGCAGTCGCCCGCATTGCGAAGAAGCAGGCCATGCAGGTAAGAATCCTGTGCTACCGGGTCCACAGGACCCTTGCGGGCAACGCGCGGCTGTGCCTGCGAAGTCTGCTTGGTGCTGATCTCTTCGGCGATTGCCTGGGCTACATCTCCCTGCCAGGCGAAAACGCTGGTGATGTCCTGGACATACGTGCTGGCCCAAACAGGCCGGTCCGCCGCGGCATCGATCAGCTGAACACTGATGCGTACCTGGTTTCCATCCCGCAACACGCCCCCTTCGACGACGCCATCGACGGCCAGTTCCCTGGCAATCTCGGGAAGCTTCTTTTGCGTGCCCTTGAAACTCATCGAAGAGGTAAAGGAAATGATCCGCAGAGTGGACACCTGACCGAGGTCGTTGATCAGCTCCTCTGTTAACCCGTCGGCGAAATAATCCTGGGCCGGGTCGCCCGAGAGATTATCGAATGGCAGAACTGCGATGGAGTGGATTCCTCTGCCGGCCGTCGGATTGGATTGCCACTTGCGGTAGACGAAATAGCCAGCCAGCGCCACAGCGAGGAGTATCCCGGCCAGGATAGCAGCAACAAGGCGGGTTCTGGCTCGCATCGGCAACTGCGCAGGGACGAGCGTGGCAGGCAGCACGGGGCCGAAAGAAGGATTGCCGTCCCGGGGCGCAACCGTTTCCGTTATGGCCGCAGCTGCCGCAGTGTCGTCCGCGGTTCGCGCTCGCTCCGATTCGAAGTGAAATCGCGGCACGTAGGAACCGCTGGGAAGCTCAATTCGAACGGACAGATGATTCGGTTTGGCTTCGCTATAGTAAAGAGCCAGTTTCTTGCGAACTTCGCTGGCGCGCACCCGCACTACGGAATCGCTGCCGGTGTCGTAGCCGACCGGGCGGCCAAACATCTCGGCCCCGATCATCCGCTCCCGGAGGCCGTCGATGTCCCCTTCGAGGGTGTGTCTGACGATGAGTCGAAGGAAGTCCTGGGTGCGTTTGCTGCCCGCGAAGATCCGGCTGGACAGAAGCTCCTCCAGGTGCTGGCGCACCAGTGAAACCTGCTCCGGGCAGAGCTCTTGCGACTCCCCGAGCAACCATGGACCCGCTCCTGACATGGACCTCCGCGGACCAACTCCCGCCGACCCGTCCCTAAATATATATCTGCCGATTCACTTTTAGAACGGCTCGACGTAACGGGTTGATTTCCAGGTCGTAACGGGCAAGCGCCAAGGCAGCAGCGCACTGAAATATAAGGACTTGCCTTGATGACCCTGAGGTTAATCCGTTAATAGCGTTGTCACTTGCGGGACGATCGGTATTGAATTGCGCGTGGTGAAAGGGCCAGGTGTGGGCGTAACCGAGAAAACGCTTACCGCCCGGGGAAGAATGATGGATTTTGCGGGCTGGATTGAATTCCGGATTCATGGAAGAGCAAGATCAGGTTCATCTGAGCATGCGAGGCTTACGATGAACACCCTCTCCGCGCGACCTGACCCTCTCGAAGATCCCTTCAACCTCATCTCCTTCACAGGGGGTTGGCAACCGTGCGCCGTGCTTATCGCACTTTTCCTGTTTGCGGCAGGCGCGGCGACGTCCGTCGCGCAGAATCGCGCTGCCACCACTCCGCAGCAAGCCATGGTTGAGGGCTCGGCAGCCATGAAGGCCGGCAATTTCGCTGCCGCGGTCGCCGATTACACCGAAGTGACCCGTGCGCAGCCTCGGCTTGCCGAAGGCTACTTCAACCTTGGACTCGCACTCGAACAGGCGGGCCGCCTGGGCGATGCCCTCGCTGCTCTGGAGAAGGCGCTCCAGCTGAAACCCGAACTGCGGGGCGCGAATCTGTTTGTCGGGATTATCGATTACCGCGAGAACCGGCTTAAGGAAGCCGAATCGAGCCTGCAGCGCGAAACCGTCATCGATCCCCGAAATGCCAAAGCGTATATGTGGCTGGGTGTTTGCCGCCTGGCGGAGAACAACCCTCAGGGCGCCATCGCTCCCCTCGACAAGGCCTACGCCCTCGATCCCGCCAATGTAGACATCTTGTATCACCGCGGCCGCGCTTACCTCCTGATGGCCAATGCCTCGTTTGATTCCATGTACAAGCTCGATGCAAATTCGGTGCGCGTGCATCAGGTGCTCGGAGAAGCGTATGCACATGCGTATCAAACTCAGGAGGCAATCAACGAATTCGAACACGCCATCGATATGGCGCCGAACCAGCCGGGATTGCACGAGGAACTCGCGGATCAGTACTGGATCCTCGGAAAGCTCGACCGCGCTGCTGAGGACTACCGTAAGGAACTGGCGGTGGACCCGCGTGCGGCAACCGCCATGTACAAGCTGGGCAGCCTGCTGGTGCTGAACCAGAGCGCCGCCGAGGGTGTGGATTTGCTTCGTGCATCGCTGCGCGAAGACCCCTCGCTCAGCGACGCGCATTACTACCTGGGCACCGGGCTCATAACGCTCCACCAGGAGCACGACGCCATTCACGAATTTGAACAGGCCATCGCCGCGGATCCCGCCAACGGCTGCGCCATGAGCTCCTGGTACAAGCTGGCTCTGATCTATCGCAACGCCAATGATCCGCAGCAGTCACAAGCGGCTATGCAGAACTTCCAGCGAATAAGAGCGCAGCGGCAGGAACGCCATAGCTCGCCCACCATCCGTCAGCGCACCGAGTTGCCGGTCGAGGATCCGGAGAAAAACCAGCTCGCGGGAGGACAGGGAAACGGATGAGCGGCTGAAGATCGAGATCGCTGCAAAGCAGGATTCAACACAGAAGAAGAGAGCACATAAGAACGACATCGATAAAAGCATTCACAGGAGGCAAGGCGTATGAAATCTCATCGGGAAAAAGAGAGCCGGGTTATCAGGCACCGCAAAACAATCTCATGGTTTCTGAACCGATGGCTGGTTGTCATCGGCATCCTCATCGGCCTGACCGCGCCGGCTATCGCTCAGCTGGATACCGGATCCATCACCGGGGTAGTCGTCGATCCGGCGGGAAAAGTCATCGCAGGCGCTTCCATCACCGCACTGGAGACAGCCACAGGTACGACCTATTCCACCGTGACTTCCAGCGCCGGATACTACGTCTTCCCCTCCCTGCACACAGGCAGTTACCGGCTCAGCGTCAGCTCCGCGGGATTCAAGACAGGCGTCTATGAAGGCGTGAGCGTCGCTATCGGCGTACAAACCGCAAGAGATGTGACGCTCGCCGTCGGATCGGCAACGGAAACGGTGAACGTCAGTGGCGGAGCGGTTGCGCTCGAGACCACGTCCTCCGAGGTTGACGCCAGCATCTCCCCGCAGCAAGTCGAGGATCTTCCTTTGCAGATCGGGGGAGCCCTCCGCTCTCTCTCCACGCTGGAATTCCTGGTGCCGGGCACCGTCGGACCCGGCACGTCATCCGGTGGATCCGGCTTCCAGATGTCGAAGATCAACGGCGGACAGGAAGAAGGAACCGACTACCTCGTCGACGGCATCACCACCAACCGCATGGAGAACGGCTCGGGTAGTTTCGATATCGTTGCTCCCTCCATCGAAGCGGTCAATGAGTTCCATATCGATCTCTCCGGACTGCCCGCCACTCTGGGCCGCACCACCGGAGGGTTAGCCAACTTCAACACCAAAAGCGGAACCAATCAGTACCATGGCGCGATCTTTGACTTCTACAAGAACGCCGCGCTGGATGGAAATAACTGGTTTAACAACGGCTATCTCGCCGAAACACCTGAGAGCAATGTAGCTGTCCGCGACGGTCTCCAGCGTCCCGCCGACACCAAGAACGATTACGGCGTCTCCCTGGGTGGATCCATCCATATACCGCATCTTTACAACGGCCGCGACAAAAGCTTCTTCTTCTTCGCCTGGGAGCAGCTGCGTTACAACACAGGCTCCGCGGTCACCAGTCTCATTCCAACGCCCGCCGAACTGGGCAGCAACGGACAGTATTTCGATTTCACTTCGACTCTTGGCTCAGTCATTCCCGGAGGCGCCGACGGTTGTAACACCACCCTTTACTACGGCGAGATATTCGATCCCGCCTCGGAAAAAAGTGTAGGCGGAAGCTCCTGCCGGACGCCGCTCACTTACAACGGCAACCTGAATGAAATCCCCATCTCGCGCGAGAGCAATGTGGCGAAAGCCGTGCTCCAATATCTGCCCAAACCGAACCTCAGCGGCGCGGGGACCAACAACTACGTCTACGACACACAAGACACCCTCTCACAGACGGTTTACAGCCTGCGCATCGACCAGAATCTGACGGCCTCTCACAGAATCTGGGGCTTTTACAGCTCCCGCGAAAATACCGACCAGGGCAACGGCCTCAATTTACCTGTGCCCCTCACTTCCTCCGGCGGGGGAGCCGTCAATCAGCTGGGCAAGCTCTTCCGCTTCGGCTGGGACTGGATCCTTACCCCGCACATGGCCAATACGATGACCTTCGGCGCAAACCGCTCCAACAATTACAACCTTTCGCGCGCCGCGAATCTGGGAACCAATTGGGACAGCAAACTCGGAATAGCCAATGGCGGCGGCCCGGTGTTCCCAGGGTTCGAGTTCGTCGGCAGCCCCTATCCTGGTTTCGGCGAAAACGACGACGCCCAGGATGTCGACAATACTCTGGCGATCAACGACATTGTGCACTGGCAGCACGGCGGTCATAGCCTCCTGTTCGGCGGCGAGGCCCAATATCACCAGTATTCCTTCGAAAGCAAGATCGGCGGCACCTGCAGCGGCAACGCGGGTTGTTTCACTTTCTGGGATAATCAAACCGCTTCCGATACCACTTACTGGGGCCGCGACGGCAATTCCTTCGCAGCGTTCCTCATCGGACAGGCCGGAACCGCGAACGCTCTGTCCCAACTGCACGCGCCACGCTGGATCACTCATTATGGCGCGATCTTCGCTGAGGATGACTGGAAGCTAAGGTCGAACCTGACTCTGAATCTCGGCCTTCGCTGGAGCTATGACACGCCGCGTCACGAGGCGGACGGTGACACGGCAATCATGGACATGACCGCGCCCAATTCCGCCGCGAACGGCATCCCGGGGGCTCTCGTGTTCGCCGGCAAAGGCACGGGCCGCAACGGGAATGCAGGCGAAACCTGGGCCAACACCTACTACAAGGACATCGAGCCCCGGGTTGGCTTCTCCTGGTCCCCCATACAGAGGGATGTCCTGCATGGCAGCGGCGGTATCTACTACGGCCCGCTCGTCTATGCCGACTTCGGGCAGGGGACGCTGCAGGGGTTCACGGTAAACCAAACCCTGTTCACCGCGGATCCGCTTTCCGGACCTCAGGTGGATGCCGGACTCCCTGTGTTGCCCAATACGCCGGACCTCGATCCGACTCAGTTGAATACCCAGGCAGCGGACAGCATCCAGCCCAGCTTCGGACGCCCGGCAATGGTTGAAACATGGACGCTGGAAAATCAGTTCCAGATCGATCCCAATCTCTACGTCTCGCTCGGCTATCTCGGTATGCACTCCACGCGACTGCATGGCCTTATCGATTATCCCAACGACATTCCCCTCAAAGACCTTTCGCTTGGCTCCGGCCTGCTCTGGTGGACCGCGATTCCGCCCCCGGGCTCCGGCGTCACGGCGCCTTATGCTAACTTCTATAACGAGTGGGGCCCCTACGTTACCGTGCAACAGGCCTTACGTCCCTTCCCGCAATACGGATACATCAACCAGGACAGCTACCTGCAGAACGTCGGCCAGGCCAGTTACGACGCGCTCGAACTCAAGCTGGAGCGGCGCTTCCACAATGGTCTGAATGTCCTGGCATCCTATACCTTCTCGAAGACACTCACCGACGCCGATGCTATCCAGCCCTACTACAGCACCCTGCAAAATCAGGGCGGCACCCAGAACCCCTATGACCATAAAGCGGAAAAAGCAGTCAGCAATGAGGACATTCCGCAAAACTTCGTGGTCAGTTATCTGTATGAATTGCCCGTCGGCCGCGGCAAGAAGCTTCTCGGCGTCACACCCCGGCCTGTGAATGCGGTCATCTCCAACTGGCGCATCAGTGGAGTACAGCGCTATCTGGACGGCCAGCCCATCAGCTTCTTTGGGGCGAACGGTATCCCCGGTTTCGACAATGGAATCCGTCCTAACCGCGTAGCCGGCCAGCCCGTGCGGCGCTCTGGTACATTCAGCCCCTTCTCCTTTGTCAACGACGGCAACACCGGCTACGACCACTCCTCCGGAGCCTGCTCCAGTGGCTACTGGAATTGCAGTTTCGTTACCGATCCCAACCCCAATCCCCAGGTCTACGTTCCGTACCAGTTCGGCAACATGCCGCGGAACTCAGCGGATATCCGCGGCTTTGGCTTTTACGACGAGGACTTCGGCATCAACAAAACCATCCCCATTCGAGAGGGAATCAATGCCGAGTTCCGCGGTGAAATGTTCAACGCGTTCAATCGCCACATCTTCAACAAACCCGACTCCGGCGTACAGGATACTAACTTCGGCCAGGTCGGAAGCACCCTCAACGGACCAAGAAATGTTCAGTTCGTGCTGAGAATCACTTATTGACCGCGGGGAGCGGGGGTATACCGCCCATGGCATACCCCCCTCGTCGTAAGAAGCTCGCAAGGCGAGCCCTGTTCCCCCCGTTAGTGTGCCTGGCTCCTTTTCCAGCGAACCACTAACTACGCTGCGCATTGCCTTCTTCCGCAAAGAGAGATTTCATGATCTATCGGCAAACAATCCTTGCTGCCTCGCTGCTCTGTGTGCTGTCCGGCTGTAGCGGCGGCTCATCCTCAGGCCCATCGCAGGGCGGCGGAAACAACCAGACCCCCGATATGGGGACGTTGACGAATGTGAGCGACAGCGACGGCTACACCATCGCCAATGCCGCGAGCAAGCTGGTGCTGGGCATCGCCGGCCAAAGCCAGACCGCGGGAGCTAATGTTGCCCAGGAAACCCCCGCCGGCGCTACCGATTCCGCCTGGCACTTCATCCCTATGAACAACAACCAGTACAACGTCGAGAATCTGCTGACGCATCAGCTCATCGGGATCGACAATGCCTCAACCGCAACCGGAGCACTGGCCGTACAGTGGGCCGACAGCGGCACCAATGACCATCTATGGGAGTTCTATCTTCTGAACGATGGAAACTACCTGATAAAAAACGTAAGCAGCGGATTTTATTTGGAGGACGCTAACTCCGGCGCCACATCTTCCGCCGCCATCGATCAGGGCTCCCGCTCCGGCAGCGGTTGTACCTGTCAGGAATGGGTGCTGACCTCGACCGGTAATCCAGCTTATTCCGCCCCTATGTCGGTCAATGTCTCGTATACCTCGCCCGACACCGCCACCATTGGCATTCACGATCCTTCCATGCTGAAGGTCGGCTCCAGTTACAACCTCTTTTCGACGCACGGCCTAATCCATGCTCATCAATCTCCTGATCGCGTTAACTTCTCCGACGCGGGATTCGCTCTGGCCTCCCTGCCGTCATGGACGAATGCCTATACCGGAGGAAGCGGCGATCTCTGGGCTCCCGACGCTTCCGCACACAACGGTTCATACTGGCTCTACTACGCAGCGTCCACCTTCGGGAGTGCGGATTCCGCCATTGGCCTGGCGACGAGTGCTACCGGCATGCCGGGCAGCTTCGTCGATTCCGGTTCGCCGGTCTACACCTCGGGCTCGTGCCCGGGATCGAACGCCATTGACCCGGCTTCTGTGGTCGATGCCTCCGGCAATGCGTGGCTGGCATTTGGCTCATGGTCGAGCGGAATCCAGATTGTCCCCGTCAACAGCAACACGGGGATCCCCACCGGCGCGGCCTGCACGCAGATTGCTTACCATGCTTCCGGCACAGGTATCGAGGGCTCCTATATCTATCCTCACAACGGCTATTACTACCTTTTCGCTTCCGTGGACACTTGCTGCAACGGAGTCAGCAGTACTTATAGGATCATCGTGGGAAGATCCTCGTCGGTTACCGGACCTTATACCGACCGCGGCGGCATCGCGCTAACCTCCGGTGGAGGCACGATCCTTCTCAGCGCCCACGGCAATATCGACGGCCCAGGCGGCGAAAGCGCTTTTTTGGATACAGACGGCGATATCCTCGTCTACCACTACTACGACGGCAATAACGGTGGCAATCCGGCTCTGGGGATGAACCTTCTCGGCTGGACCTCCGATGGCTGGCCCTATGTCCAGTAAGACCCGCCGCCCGCGCCGGTCGCCGAGCGCGAGTTATGCGGAAACAAGAGACAGCGGAGTCTGGAGGAACGATGTTGGTGAACTGGGAAAGGCAGCAGAAGCTCGAAACCATGCGACTGTGGATCGCCATCGCGCTGTTCCTCGCTTGCGGCGCGGCTGGCAGTGCGCAGCAGCCGCAGGCGTTTTCTCTAACCGGGGACTTCTGGGGCGCGCACGATCCATCTATCATCAAAGCGCGCAATACCTGGTACGTATTTGCAACCGGGAAAGCCCGGGACGGCGGCCAGTTTCAGATTCGCTGTTCGCCCGATCTGCATGCGTGGAAGTTATGCGGCCACGTCTTCGATCAGATCCCGGAATGGATTCAGAGAGACAGCCCAGGAACGAAGGAGCTCTGGGCTCCCGAT
>Ga0181520_10006467_pt1 | contig 17903 bp, 14 predicted proteins | sample PEATcosm2014_Bin_29_FD_132451 | JGI IMG/M metagenome (GOLD analysis project Ga0181520, IMG submission 132451) | Peatland microbial communities from MTU Mesocosm Facility, Houghton, MI, USA - PEATcosm2014_Bin02_30_metaG | ecosystem: Environmental > Terrestrial > Soil > Wetlands > Peat | place... | reverse complement strand
TCGACCCGACAAGGCCGTTTAAAAGGCCGCTCTGTATAGCCTCTTCGGTTGAACTTCCTATAATAGACGCCGGAAACTTAAGATTTACCTGCGGTAATTTTGCGGTGCGTGTAAAGAGTGACTGGAGCATAAGGTTAAGCCCCGGCATTATTATGCCGCCCAGATATCCCCTTTTTTTTGAAACGACGTCAAATGTCGTCCCGGTCCCTATGTCAATTACCACCATATCACGTTTCCCATAAATGGCCACAGCGGCTGCCGAGTTTGCCAGCCTGTCGTCGCCTACTTCACCGGGACTTTTATAATGGTTTTTAAAATTCAGCTTTATGCCCGGGCCAATCATAAAAGGTTCCAGCTTGAGATATTTTTTTATCATGTGTTCTATTACGCGGGTGATAGCCGGAACAACGCTGCCGATTATCGCGGCGTCAATATCAGAGGGGTCGACTCCCTCCCTTTTTAAAAGTGTGTAAAAAACCGCGAAATACTGGTCCTCTGTGTAATTAATATTGGTGCGCAGCCTTATTTTAAAGCTGAGGTTCTCGCCGGAAAACAATCCGGCTGTTATATTTGTGTTGCCGATATTAAATACAAGTTTCATGGATTTTACTTCTATCCGAACTTGAACGTTACGCCGTAGCCGCCCTGCGGATAGTTCCAGTCCACTTCCTCCGGCGCCGCCACCCTGCACGTGCCGCATTCAAGGCAGTTTTCGAATGAAACGATGGGCTCTCCCTTGTCGTTTAATTCATATACCTTGGCCGGGCAGATAAAAAGCTTGTGCTCAACCACCATCGGGTCGGAGCCCGGTTTTATTTTTAAATGCGGTTTTTCAAAGGCCGTAAACTTGTCCAGCCCGAGCTTGTCTTCCATGGTCGTAAAATGCTTCATATTATTACCCTCCTCATATCAATGGCTGTTTTAAGCAGCCTGAAAGGATTCTCCGACATCAAAAGTTTCAGGGCCAGCCTGCGCTCCTTGGGCCATTTTGCCTCGCCGTCCGCGGTGAAAAGCTCGGCGATAAGGTCCCCGAGCATATCCGGATATTTGTCAAAAAGCTGCGGGTTCTTGTCGAGCGTCTCGCTGGAATTTTTGAACTGTTTCATGTCCCTTAATGAAAAAGAATTTTTCAGTTTGGTGTGGTAAAGGGAAAGGGCCTCGGCGGAATAATCCTTTTTTTTGAAGGCTTCCGCAGCGGTCTCTCCGGCCAGCTTTCCGGTCTCCATGGCCAGGTTTGTCCCCTCGTGGAAAAGCGTGGCGTTTACAAAACCGGCGGCGTCTCCGGCCACCATGACATTGTCGCCGTAAAGTTTTGAAAGTTTTTTATAACCGCCGTCGGGGATAAGGTGCGCTGAATATTCCTTCTGCTCGCTGTCGCGCACAAGCGGCCTTATAGCCGGGTGGTTCTTAAAATGTTCAAGTACGTCATTGGGGTTGAGTTTGTGCTCCAGAAGCGATTTGATTGTGGCCCCGACGCCCACCGATATTGTATCTTTGTTGGTGTAAATGAACCCAGAGCCTATGGCGCCCTTTGCGGCATAGCCGAAATACTCGTAGGCCACGCCCTCGTTGCCGTTCAACTGGAACCTGTCGCGTATCTTTTCCTCGGGCAAAGAGAGGATTTCCTTTACTCCAACTATTGTGGAATCAGGCGAAAGCTCCCTGTGGAATCCGAGCTTTTTTGCCAGGAGCGAATTCACGCCGTCTGCCAGGACAACCACATCGGCATAAAGGTCGCCGTCATCCATTCTTGCCTTAACTCCCGCTATCCTTCCGTCCTTCATTATAAAATCATCAACAACGGCTCCGGTAATTATCATGGCGCCGGCGGCCTCGACTTTTTCCGAGAACCACCTGTCAAATTTCGCGCGCAGAACCGTAAAAGAATTGTTTGAAAAATCCTTGTTAAACCTGTCAAATTTAAAATCCCCGCCGAATTCGCCGTCCTGTGAAAGGAAGGCAAAACGCCTTTTTGTTATATTGCGCTCAATGGGCGCGTCTTTTAAGAAATCCGGTATGAGCTCTTTCATTACATTGGTGAAAAATATGCCGCCGAAAACATTCTTGGCGCCGCAATATTCCCCTCTCTCAATGACTATAACCTGCATGCCTGCTTTGGCCATAACATAGGCCGCCGACAGGCCGGCAGGGCCGCCGCCGACCACTATCGCGTCAAACTTTTCATCAGCCATCCCGCTTCACCTCGTTGTATACTTTTTAAAGGCCCTCTGGGCCCTTTTAACCGCGTCGTAATTATCCTCGGATTCCATAACTTTAACACTTTTAAAGGCTTCTTTCAACTTTGAATTTATCCCCCTGGGAATTTCCACAATTATAATTACACGCATGGCCCCTTTTGAAGAAGAGCCAGTTGCCGGGAACCCGCGGTCCCTTATCACGATCTTATCGCCGTTCTGGGAGCCGCCCGGTATTTTAAGCGTATAATTTCCGTAAAGCGTTGGGATTTCTATTTCATCACCAAGCACGGCCTGGGAGAGTGTTATAGGAAGGTCCATGTAAACGTCTCCCGCTTCGCGCCTGAATATCTCATGCGATTTTAAATGAATGACAACATAAAGGTCTCCGGAGGGCCCGCCGCTGGATCCCGCATGCGCCTGCCCCTCAAGTTTCATGTATGAACCGTCGTCAACTCCAGCAGGTATTTTAACCTCAATCTTTCTTTTTTTCATCCTTACGCCCGAGCCGTCGCAGTCCACGCAGTAAGCCTCGGCAATGCTTCCCGCACCGCCGCATGTGGGGCACGTGGTCACAACGGAGAAAAAACCGCTTGACTGCCTTACCTTGCCGGCGCCGCCGCATGTCTTGCACGTCTTTTTCTGCGTCCCGGGTTTGAGCCCGCTGCCTTTGCAGGTTTCACAGCTTTCTTTTCTTGAAACCTCTATGATGGATTTTTTCCCCGAAACAACCTCTTCATAGGTCAGCTCCTGGTCAAACCTCATATCCTCGCCGCTGCGCCTTCTGCGGCCGGATGAGGAGCGCGAGCCTCCGGAAAAACCGAAAAGATCGCCGAATATACCGGAGAGATCCCCGAAAACATCTTCCATATCGCCGAACCCGCCGCCGTATCCGGAGAAGCCGCCGGCGTTTTTCATCCCGTCGTAACCGTACTGGTCATATTTCTGTTTTTTTTCCGGGTCTGAAAGGATGCTGTAAGCCTCGCCCAGCTCCTTAAACTTTTCTTCGGCCACTTTTTTTTGGGCTTCATCCTGTATCATGTCAGGATGTATTTCCTTGGCCTTGCTGCGGAATGCTGATTTTATTTCCTCAGGCGTGGCGTTCTTTCCAACCCCGAGCCTGGCGTATAAATCGCTGTCTGCCATGAAGTTAAAACCCCTTTTCTATTTCCCGTGTTTTTCGTTATGTTCCTTGTGGTTGTGCTCTTTGTGCCCTTCGTTATGGACTATTTTTACCATTGCCGGCCTGATAATCTTGTCGTCAATCATGTAACCCTTCTGGTAAACTTCAATGATTTCGCCGTCCTTTTTTCCCTCGGCGTGTTCCTTGTGCATTGCGTGGTGGTATACGGGGTCAAAAATCCCCGTTGCCGGAATTTCCTTCGCCCCCATTTCCTTAAGGGCGGATTCAAACTGTTTTATAACCATATCTATGCCTTTTTTCAGCTGGTCAAAATCCTTTACCTTTGCCGTTGACGCTAGCGCGCGTTCAAAATTATCAATTACCGGAAGAAACAACGATACCGCCTCGCCGCGCGTGTATTTCACAAAATCTTCCTTCTCTTTCTGCATGCGTTTCCTGTAATTATCCAGTTCCGCCAGTGAGCGCAGATATTTGTCCGTCAACTCGTTTATTTTGTCGTCCTTTTCCTTTAAAATATCTTCCGGAGTCTTTGGAGCCGGCTGAGCCTGCTCCTCTTTTTTTGCCGCTTCAGCCGCCGCTTTCACCGCTTCTGTTTCCGCCTGTTCTTCTTTCTTTATTTCATCCGCCATAACACTACCTCCATATTGTAGCCATAAATTTCGGGCATATTTCATCTACCCAGTTATTTGTATTTTATAAAAGGTTTAACAATGGGTTTCAATTATTCAATTATAGGGCTTTAAAGGGTGGTTGTCAAGACCGGTAATAAACCACAGTCTCAATCTGAAGGCATAAACTTTTTTTAATAGGGTGTAAGCATACAGCCCGGAACAAGTGTCAAATCACCGCTTCCGGGTTGCTTCCAGAACAGCCACAATCCCGCGTTTCCCCGCCCGTCAGAGCTTGATGTGTGAATATTTGAATCATATTCAACCCTTATTAAGTGGCTTCCTTTTGAAAGGTAAACCGGGGACGAATTTTTTGAGGCCCCAAGGCTGTCATCCTGCGCAATTACGCCAAAGAGTGTTTTTCTGTCAACAATCAGGCGCGAAGCACCGAACGAACTTATGTCAAAAAGATAGGTTCCTGCCTTTATTATATAAAGCTGCGCCGTCCAGATTGCCGATGATATTTTAAATCCAGGATCCTCAAAGCGCGTCATCATTATGGCAGGCTCTTTTTCCCGGGCCGATTTGCCTGAAAAGGCGTGCCCCTCAAAAAATTCAGCGGCCGCCCCACTGCCGGCGCAATTAACAGCGGGCGAATTAATATCAGCTGCAGATATCGTAAAATAAATAAGGAGCGGTTTCGCCTCATATTTATTTGAAAGTACGGTAATTACTGTGTGCGGATAGATTTCCTTTAAATACTCAGCCAGCGGCATATACGCTACCGGCAAAACATACGTCATGTCATTTTTTTTACCCTGTAATTTTAAAAACGCCGTAATATCAAATTTTTCACATCCCGAAACGGTTCCTGATTCAAAAATAAATGTCGGATGCTCAAGGTACTCTTCCACTGAAACCACATGATTCCCAGACGAAATTGCGGCGCAGGCAATCCTGCCTGCGTAATATTCTTTCGTGGAAAAACCCTCCCAGCAGCGCGGGTCAACTGCCTGGCGGTTAAAATAAATATTATAATTATTCATCATGGAAACAAGAAGCGAAGCCGCAATTATAATCCAGGCGGTTATCCGGAATTTTTTATCTTTAAACGAAGATGTAAACCTGCCTATAAAAACCACGGCAAAAAAGATTACGCACGGCATGGCGTTTAAGGTCCTTAAACCCTGCGGCGCCTCTATTGTAAAAAATCCGGAAGACATAAGGATAATGAAGGCTGAAGTAAAAAAGAAGTAAACAGGGTTAAAGAGTCTTGTAAGGGCAAAAATGAAACCAACCGCAGCGAACATGCCCGTAAAAAAATCAAGTTCCGGCTCATAAGGCAGGTTGTGCCTGCTGTTTGAGTCCCCGCGGTAATTGAACATCAGCAGTGTTTCTTTTATATTATCCAGGAGCAGTTTTAACCTTGGCCTGGTTTCAGGCTCCCATGTACCCTTCTCAGGCGAGTACTTTACACTGCGGTTAAATATTGATACCTGCTCCTGCCTGTTCATGAAAAGGGCTTTGTTATTGGCCGCGTAATATATAAGGGGGCCAAGCGCAATCAGCGCGGTTGCCGCGCAGGCGGCAAATCCGCGTATGTGAGACCTGAAATATGCCGGGTCGTAAAAAAATAAAAATATCAAAAATACCATAAGGACAAGTGGAACCAGCATGGCCGTCCTGTAAGCATAAATTGAAAATGCTGACAAAAAACCCAGTATTATAAAATCACCTGTTTTGCCGCTGTAATATGCCCTGAAGGCAAAATAAATCACCAGTATTACGGCAAATACCCCGAGCGCTGCCTGAAAACCGATGCGGCTGAAGGTTATGTGCCAGCGCATTATTGCAAGCAAAAAAGCCGCTGTAAGGGCGGGCACTGCGCCGGCGAGAGAGCGTATAAGAAAATAAATCGCGGGAATGGCCAGTATTCCGAAAAGCGCTGACGTGAGCCTTATCTGGGTCATTCCGGCGCCGGCAAACTTAAAAACAGCCGCTATCAGATATATAAGCGCTGCGGCGTTGCTTGTGCTGTACTCTCCGGCGTTAAAAACAGGAAGAGCTTTTCCGTGAAGAATATCAAGGGCTATAAGGCCGTTGGCCGCCTCATCGCAATACCCGCCTGCGGGTATTGCTCCAAGCCTGAATAAACGCATGAAAATTGCGATGGAAAATATCAGCAGCAAAATAATCACTTCTGCTTTTTTTGAAAGCGTGAATGTTGAGGAAAAAAAATCGTTTTTGCCGCCGGTGTTTCCAGTATTTCCTCTTCCGGCAATAACAAGGGCGGCGGCGGAAAGAACAAAAAAAATCAGGCCAAAAGGTATGTTTTTAAAAAAATAAATTAATGTCTGCCCTGCCAGGGCAAATATAAAAGAAAAAACGGCCGGCATGGAAATTCCTTTATATCCAATGAGCAACTCACGTTTTTCTATTTTTTCCACCCCCGTTTGACAGGTTTCCCGCCACGGCAATTATTACCACAGCCGCGATGACTACCGCGATTGCGGCAATCTCGCGCATCCCTATTTTTTCATTTAATATAAAAACCCCCAGTATGACCGCCCCGATTGTATTTACATATGAATAGCTTGACGCCAGCGCCGGCCTTGCGTTCTGGAATACATACATGAAGGCTGAGAACCCAACCATGGCTCCGATGGTTATCAGGTATACAAGGGCCCATACTGATTCCTGTGACGGATGAATGTTCAGGCTGCCGCCGGTGGCGTATAACGCTATTAAACTGCTAAAACCGCCGGCAAGCATTTCAACCGCACTGCCCATGAAACTTTTTGGTACAGCCACATGTTTTGAGAGCACCGAGCCGAAGGCCCATGCGATGGATGAAACCAGAAGAATAATGGTACCTGCCATATTTCCCTTCATCTCTCCGCCTGTTGCCAGAATGACTATTCCGGCAAAACCTATGGCTATACCGAACCATTCCATTTTTGTCGGCCATCTCCCGAAAAAACCGGAGATAAGGCATATCCAGAAAGCGCCTGACGAGACCGCGACCGCCGATAGCCCCGAGCTTACGCTCTGCTCGGCGTAGCATAGCATCACATTGGAAACAAGAAAAAGTATGATACCGACAATTGACCCGCCAATAATTTCCTTTCTTGTGGGCTGCTTTTCCCCCATAATTAGCGCTATGACATACATCAAAAACCCCGCCGATAAAAAACGCAGGCTTGTCATTGTAAGCGGAGATATGGTGCGGACCGCTATCCTGATTGCAAGATAAGTGGAACTCCAGGTGGTGTAGAGGAGTATTATCGCGATTATAAGAAGGAGGCTGTTTTTGCCCTGCACCGCAGGCGAAGCGCTTTTTTCATTATTTTGCATAAAAAAATCCAATTGTCGTTTTATATTTTATCATGAAAGGCCCCTGATTTTTATCTGGAGGCGGCGATCGGAATTGAACCGATGCATAAGGGTTTTGCAGACCCGTGCCTTACCGCTTGGCTACGCCGCCTCAGTGTCTTAATGTTATATTATAAAGCCGCGGTATTGTCAATTTGTTTATTGGAAATGAAAAGGGCGGCTGAAAAGCCGCCCCATATTTTATTGTATTACTTTTCTCCTGTCACCTTTCTACTATCTGCTCTCTCCTGAAAATTCCGCAGGGATTTTCAGGTCCCTTCCTGCCAGCTGTTAAGGTATTTTTCCTGCTCCGGCGTAAGTTTTTCCAGTTCCACTCCCATTGATTTAAGCTTTATCTCCGCTATCTTCCTGTCGATATCCTCGGGGACATTGTAAACTTTCTTCTCCAGGTTGGCGTGGTTCTTTACCATATATTCCGCACCTTTTGCCTGGTTGGCAAAGCTCATATCCATAACCATTGAAGGGTGCCCCTCTGCCGTGGCCAGGTTCACGAGCCTGCCGTCGGCAAGCACGCATATCCTTTTGCCGCTCTTTAACTTATATTCCATAACAAGGTTCCTGACCTCTTTTTTGGAAACAGCCAGCTCGTTTATCGCCGGCAGGTCTATTTCAACATTGAAGTGGCCGGAATTACATACGATAACTCCGTCCTTCATTTTTACAAAATGTTCCTTCCTGATAACATTGATATCGCCTGTGACAGTGCAGAATATATTTCCTATTGCCGCCGCCTGTATCATCGGCATTACAAGATAACCGTCCATTTTTGCCTCGAGCGCCTTGATCGGGTCTATCTCGGTCACTATAACGTTGGCTCCCATGCCTGACGCCCTCATGGCGAGGCCCTTGCCGCACCAGCCGTATCCGGCCACCACAAAATTCTGCCCCGCAAGAAGTACATTGGTCGCGCGGATAATGCCGTCAAGGGTCGACTGGCCCGTGCCGTAACGGTTGTCAAAAAAGTGTTTTGTCATGGCTTCGTTGACGGCGATTATTGGATATTCAAGGACTCCCTCTTTTTCCATTGCCCTGAGCCTGATAACGCCTGTCGTGGTTTCCTCGGTGCCGCCTATAATATTGTCAATAAGCTTCCTGTGGGTCTTGTGAATTATGGAAACCGTATCCGCGCCGTCATCCATGGTCAGTGTCGGCTTGTGTTCCAGGGCCGATAAAATATGTGAATAATAAACCTTGTTTGATTCGCCTTTAATGGCGTAAACCGGGATGTCATAATATTTGACAAGCGCGGCCGCCACGTCGTCCTGTGTTGAAAGCGGATTTGACGCGCAGGCCACAACATTTGCCCCGCCTTCTTTGAGTGTCCAGAGAAGGTTTGCGGTTTCAGTGGTAACGTGCAGGCACGCAACGGTCGTCTGCCCTTTTAAGGGTTTGCTCTTTTTAAAATCTTCCCTGATAAGGCGCAGGACAGGCATGTTCCTCTCGGCCCATTCCATTTTCCTTTTGCCCTCTGCCGCCAGCTTTATATCCTTTATGTCATAAGACTTTGCCATTTTTTTCCTCCCGGAAAATTTATCTGCAATCTTTTTAAATAATCTTCTTTTTCGCAATAACTGCTTTTTTCAGCGCCGCGGCTTTGTCGGTCTTCTCCCATGTAAAATCCTTATCAGCCCTGCCGAAATGTCCGTATGCCGCTGATTTCTGGTATATGGGCCTGCGCAGATTCAGGGTTTCCATGATTCCCCTGGGCGTCATGTTGAATACCGCCGATACAGCCGCGGATATTTTTGCTTCCGGGTATTTCCCCGTGCCGAAAGTGTTTACCATTACCGATGTGGGCTCTGCCACGCCGATTGCGTACGAAAGCTGAACCTCGCATTTTTTCGCAAGGCCGGCCGCCACCACGTTTTTCGCTATATAGCGCGCCATGTACGCGGCTGAACGGTCCACTTTGCTGGGATCTTTGCCTGAGAAGGCGCCGCCGCCGTGCCTGCCCATTCCGCCGTATGTGTCAACTATTATTTTCCTGCCCGTAACGCCGGTGTCGCCCATTGGCCCGCCAACCTCGAATTTACCGGTCGGATTTACATATATTTTTGTTTTGGAAGTTATCAGGTTTTTCGGGATGACTTTGTCTATGACATATTTTTTCATGTCCTCTTCTATCCTGAAATGATCGTCTGAAACAGTCTCGTCGTGCTGTGTTGAGAGCACTATAGCCGTTATGGCCACCGGCTTTCCCTTTTTATATTCAACTGAAACCTGTGATTTTCCGTCGGGCCTTAAGTACGGTACTGTTTTTTTCTCCCTTACTTCATGCAGCTTTTCCACGAGCCTGTGCGCAAGCGTTATAGGAAGCGGCATATATTCTTTTGTCTCGTCGGAAGCGTATCCGAACATCATTCCCTGGTCGCCGGCGCCCTCGCGGTCAACGCCCATGGCTATATCAGGCGACTGTTTTGATACGGAAGTGATTACCTTGCATGTATCGGCTCCGATGCCCGACTCAGGCGTGGTGTATCCAATCTGCTTTAAGGTTTTTCTTACAATCTTTTCAATTATATTGTGGTCAAGTTTCGCTGTTGTGGTTATTTCTCCGGCCACAACGACAAGCTCCTTGGCCAGCAGTGTTTCACACGCGACCCTGCCCATGGGGTCCTTTGAATAGATGTAATCAAGAACCGCGTCGGAAATCTGGTCAGCCACCTTGTCGGGATGGCCCGCGGTAACAGATTCAGATGTAAAAAGCCCTTCTTTTATTTCCATTTGTGCCCTCCTGGATAATTTTTATCCAATAGAAAATTTAAAAAATTATATCATATGCAGGCCGGGGTTTCCATAAAAATATCCGGCCCTTTAGTTTTTGAGCATTTCAATGTTCTTTATTTTTTCCCTGGCCTTTTCTATGTTCTCTTTTGCCTTGGCTGCCGTGTTTCCGTCCGGGTCTATTTCAATCACCTTTTCCCAGTCCATTATGGCCTCTATTATCTGCCTTGAGGCGTATTTATCCATTCCCTCGGTATAAAGGTAGTCGGCCTGCTTTTTGATGTTTCCCTTGAACTGCCTGAGTTTCCCAAGGGCGAATTCATTTACCGGGCATAGCGTTAGAATAACCCTTACCTTTTTTACGCCTTCCATGATGTTGCCTTTATTGAAGAAAGTCTCAGCCTCGCCAGCCTTCATGTCGATCTTGTCGGACATTTCCATGCATTTCTTCCTGAAATATGTGAGGCGGTCGTCCGGCAAGCCCGCGTCCGAACAGAGGTTCCATTTGGCAAGCGCCTCCACATACATGCATTTATTATAAAGTTTCATGCCGTCGATAAAACATTTTTCCGCCCTGCTTGATTTTTCCCTGCCGGCCTTCATGTCAGCCGCGGTATTTATCCAGTTGTCTATCGCGGGGAAAGCCGGGTTTAATTTTTTAACCTCGTTCCATTTTATCCCTGCTTCATCATATTTTCCGGTAACGTAATAATCCATTCCGCTGTTGAAATAACCCTCTTCCATTTTTCCCTCTTCGCCTTTTTCAAGGGACTTTTTTGCTTCGGCAATTTTATCGTCAATGCCTTCATAATCCGGCATTAAAGCCTTTAAGGACTCAAGTTTTTTGAGTACTTTTGTATAATCCCCCTCTTCCTTATATTCCTGCACTTCAGTGACATACTGGTCCACAAGGGCGTTTAAAAGCCTCTGGTAGGCGCTGTTATCTGCCGCAGGCGCCGGAGCCGCTGTGGTGGTCCTTGACACCGCTTCAAACTGGAAAGACAATGATACAGTGTGATTGAACCCCATGTCGCCGTAAGAAACAGCGGCATAGTCAAGTTTCATGCCGGAAACATTTACTCCGACTCCAAGGCTCAATCCTGAAATGCCCCCTAAATCCTGATTTTCCCCCCTGATATTATAGCCTGCGCGTATTGAAGCGACATTAAAAGCTGTATATTCACAGCCGATTGCGCAGGAAGTTCCTGATGAAAATAGATATTTTATATCAGCCGAGGCAAGCAGCTTTGAGTTGGCGTCAAACACTGTTGTATATGACGCGCCGCCGCTTGCGCTCAACTGCGCCGTTGACTCGTCATTAAAGGCAAAGTTATTGAAAGAAAGCCCTGCATTCCAGCTGTCATTTATATGGTAAAACAAACCACCGTCAACATATATCCCCGTGACACCGGATCCGGCAAGGGACTGGCAGGCCATCTTCACATCAGCGCCGGCTGAAAGGCTCTGGTTTACCATCGCGCCGTATGCCAATGTGCCGCCCGTTGCATAGGCTTTGAGTACCTGCCCGTTGGGATTGCCAAACGCGTCCATGCCGTCAATGGTGCCCATATCAGAATAAAATCCGTCAATACCAATTGTACCCAGCGGCAAAGGAAGGTCAGCCATAAGATACTGATAATTTGTATTTAGGTTCCAGGCTGTATAGGAAAGAATCAAACCCGCGCGGTTCAACTGCCCGAGCGCCCCCGGATTGTATGATATGGATTCTGTATCCGCAATTGAAGTATAGGCTCCGGCAAGCCCGGCTGACCTGCCTCCCGGATTAATATTTACAAATGAAATCGTGCTGTTGTCAGAAGGGGTTGACGCGCCTATCATCGAACAAATCACCGCTGAAATTACAATGGATACGATTGTTTTTTTCATTTTAGCCGCCTTATCTCTTTACCATGAATTTATTGGGTTTGAATCTTGTTTCCCCGCCGTTTAAGGCCTTTGCGACAACTTCATAAAAATAAACTCCGGGTTTAAGCCTGCTGACATCTACTTTTGTCGTAACGCTGTTATCCGGAGACTCAAGCGTCTGGTTCTGCCCGACAAGAGTGTTTGCGAAATTGTATATGTTAATGGTAACATTTGACTGGGCAGTAAGGCTGTAAACAATGTTTACATAATCCGAAGCCGGTTCAGGGTATGCGTAGGCATTGTACGCGGATGCGCCTCCTGCTGGAGGCGGCGCCACAACAGAACTTAAAGTAAATCTGTTCCAGTATATTTGACTTTCACCAATTGTTCCCACAATATCGGCCTGCTGGTTTCCTATGGATGTCCCGACGCCATATTCTATATCCTGTGATCCGTCGCCGAATGATGTGTAATTCATGGTATTTCCGTTGGAATCAATGCCAAGCGCAAAGTTATGACTTGTGTTCGAATACCCCTCCGGATAAGTTGTGCTTCCGGTTATTATGTAACCGCAGTCGTTGGAGCCCGAATAAAATATTGAATAGTCATTAAAATCATATCCGGGATAGGGATTATATGTTTTGCTCCAGAGTGTGTTGCCGTTGCTGTCAATGGCCTGAATCATAAAATAATAATCCGGATTTGCGTCAATATAACATGTTGCCAGCATGCTTCCGTCCGGCCTTAATGCAATGTCATCATATGACGTGCACGCGCTGTTCTCTGTCGCCCAGACTGAATTGCCGGTTGCGTCCACTTTCATGAGAAAGCCGTTAGAATCCGAATAATCGTAGCCTGCGGCAATATATCCGCCGTCGGATAACGGGGTTATGCTGTAAAGATAAATATCATTAGTAAAATCAAAATGGTTGGACCACACTTTTGCGCCTGAACTGTTAACCTTTTCAAAATAAGGACTCGAATAACCGGTTGCGTTATAATTATAATAATCGGCGGCAATTACAAAACCGCTGTTGTCGGCGCAGTTTGTGACAGCAACCGGCGTCGTGTTCAGGTCCCCGGAAATCCTGGCGCCTGTTGTCAGGCCGTTGCTGTCCGCGGTAAGAATAACAAGCTGGTGAGTGTTGTCGGTTTGCGTGGTTGCTGTATATGTCAAACCTGCGGCAATTACATAACCGTTTCCCGATTTGCAGGCGTCAAAATACATATATGAGTAATCTACATTGTTAAATGTAATATTTCCAGCCGCGCTTGTAAGTATTAAAAACCCTTCCCCGCCGGCAAAATTATTCTCATAACTTCCAGTTATTATTGAGCCACCGTCGCCCGTGGCGTGTACCCCGTAAATAACCGGCGTGTCAGGCGTCGGATTTAGGATTGTAGTTTCAAGGGCCATAACACCGGAACAAAACAGAATGGAAATTGTAAGAATTATCATTGCGGTTTTTTTCATGCGCGTTTTACCCCGTCAGTATAATTTAAAAACCATTTGGCAGATTATATCATGATTTGGCCCGAGGTAAAATCCATTTTTGATAATTATTTTATTTTATTGCGGTTAATGGCGGTGTCAGGCAAGCTCTGCGGTGTTTAAAATTTTCACCTTTTTTACATATTGTTTCATTGTCTCTGCAAAAATTGAGAGCTTTTCATCGCTATAAGGAATCACTTTTTTATATAAATCGTCATATGTCCTGTCGTTGCGGAACTGCTGTATGGAAAAAAGTTCGGCTCCTGATATCATCTCGCCAATACCCGCAATATCATCTTCATCCACGATTCCCGGCACAACTGTCGTGCGGAACTCATATTCCGCGCCCGATTCCCTGATAAGCGCGATTGATTCCACTATGTTTTCCATTGATGCCTTAACTCCGCAGGCAAACTGATATTTTTCAGGCGAAGACTTTATATCCATGGCCACATAATCAACCATCTTTTTATCCAGGAGTGTTTTCAGCCTTTCAGGGAAGTAACCGTTTGTATCAAGCTTAACCTTAAGCCCCATCTCCCTTAAAATTTCAATGAAAAGCCCAAGGTCGTCCTGCATGAGCGGCTCCCCGCCGGAAAGCGTAACGCCTTCAATGAATCCCCTGCGCTCTGATATTTCATTTATTATTTCATCAACTCCGAGGACGTCATCATTTACGCCGACAAGCGACGGGTTGTGGCAGAAAGGGCACTTGAAATTACACGGTGAAGTATAAACTATTGAAGAGACCTTTCCCGGATAATCAATGAGTGAAACACCCTCAAATCCATTAATGCGCATTTTTTATTTTTCTCCCCTGGGATAAATAAGCAGGAGCGGGTTTTTCACACCCGCTCCTGTGATTTAAATTATTACAGCGCTCTTACAGTCGTTTCCTTTGGTACATCAGCCTCAAAGGCCACCCTGTCGGCGTATTCTTCCTGTTTGCCGTTGTTCCACTGTTTAACCGGCCTGAAATATCCGACTATCCTTGAATAAACCTCGCATTCAGTGCCCTTAACGTTGGCGAGTTCGCTTCTTAGTTCTTCCAGTTTCAGTTCCATTTCTTCCCTTGCAGCCATTTTTTTTCTCCTTTTGAAAATATAAATTTTATCTTTTGCGGCTTTGGGCCGCGTTTTCTTTGGATTAAGCCAGCTGGGCCTCTATCTTTTCTATTTCTTTTTTAAGCTCTTCCTCTTTGGAGTCCCTGCATACGGGGCAGTCAAAGTGCTCGCCCGCGATATAACCGTGCACCGGGCAAACCGAGAATGTAGGCGTTATGGAATAATACGGCAGGTGGAACCTCTCCGCCACTTTTTTTACAAGCGCCTTTGTCGCCTCTATGGATGCCAGCCTCTCTCCTAGGAATATGTGAAAAACTGTCCCTCCTGTATAGCGGGTCTGCAGCGGATCCTGGTGCTCAAGCGCCCTGAAAATATCCCTTGTGTGGAAAACAGGCAGCTGCGTCGAATTTGTATAATATGGTTCCTTCGCGCCCATGGCCTTTAAATCCGGATATTTTTCCCTGTCAATCTTCGCCAGCCTGTAGGATGTTCCCTCTCCGGGCGTGGCCTCAAGATTGTAAAGGTTGCCTGTGTCGTCCTGATAACCCATTAACCTGTCGCGCATATATTCAAGTATCTCGATTGTAAAATTCTTTCCCTCTTCCGTCGTGATATCCTTGCCCATGTAATTTATGCACGCCTCGTTCATTCCGATAAGTCCGATGGTGGAAAAATGGTTCTTCCAGTAAACCCCTTCCCTCTGCCTTATGCCGCCGAGGTAATGTTTGGAATAGGGGTAAAGCCCCTGGTCGGTTAATTTTTCAAGCATCTTCCTTTTTATTTCCAGCGAATCCTTTGCCACATCCATAAGATATGAAAGCTCCGCGATGAAGCCTTCCTTGTTTCCCTTATATTTATATCCGAGCCTGGGCATGTTCATGGTCACAACGCCGATGGAGCCCGTCAGCGGGTTGGATCCGAAAAGGCCGACCCCGCGTTTTCTCAGTTCCCTGTTGTCAAGGCGCAGCCTGCAGCACATGGAGCGCGCGTCCTCGGGCTTCATGTCGGAATTTACAAAGTTTGCGAAATATGGAATGCCGTATTTTGCCGTCATTTCCCAGAGCGGGTCAAGCTCGGCGTTATCCCAGTCAAAATCACGCGTTATATTATATGTGGGTATCGGGAATGTGAATATCCTTCCCTTGGCGTCGCCCTCAAGCATTACCTCGGCAAAGGCGCGGTTTATCATAAACATCTCTTCCTGAAACTGGCCGTATGTCTCTTCCTTTATCTCGCCGCCGATAATTACAGCCTCGTCCTTCATGTTGCCGGGGACCGTCAGGTCCATTGTGATATTTGTGAAAGGTGTCTGGAAGCCGACCCTTGTAGGGATGTTCATATTGAAAATAAACCTTCTCATGGAGCGTTTTACTTCCTCATATGAAAGGTTGTTGTACCTGATATAAGGCGCAAGGAGCGTGTCAAAGTTCGCGAACGCCTGCGCGCCTGCGGCTTCTCCCTGGAGGGTGTAAAAGAAATTTACTATCTGCCCGAGCGCGGACTCCAGGTGCGTGGGCGGCGCTGATTCAATTTTTCCTTCAACCCCGCCGAACCCCTGTGTTAAAAGGTCGCGAAGGTCCCAGCCGCAGCAGTAAACCGAAAGGAGCCCCAGGTCGTGAAGGTGAATCGAGCCGTCGGTGTGCGCCTGCCTGATTTCCGGCGAGTAAATTTTATTGAGCCAGTACATTGAAGTGACTATTGATGACACATGATTGTTCAATCCCTGGAGTGAATAGCTCATATTGGAATTTTCCTTGATTCTCCAGTCTATCTTCCTTATGTAATCATCAATCAGGGTGGTCGAATCTTTAAGGAGGTTCTTTACGTCCCTCATTTTGTCGTGCTGGTCGCGGTAGAGTATATATGATTTCGCTATGTTGGTCAGGCCGTTATTGATAAGGGTGGTTTCCACAAGGTCCTGCACGTTTTCAACGGAAGGTATCTTTCCGTCCTTGTATACTACATTTATAATTGAGGCTACCTGCTCGGATATTACTTCTGCTTTTTCCCTTTCGTAGTTATTATTGGCCTTGAACGCCTTGAAGATTGCTTCGGTTATTTTTGAATGGTCAAAAGGGTCGATGCGGCCGTCCCTTTTCCTGATATGTCCGACTTTATTCATTCAGCCTTCTCCTCCTTATACCAATTTAGGGGGGCATTTTAGTATCTTTTTTTTAAAATGTCAATCCCAAAACCCGTTTATGTTGTATTATTTTTTCCTCTTGGCCACAATATATGGTAGTCATCAATAATTGTCAAGAAAAAAAATATGGCATATATTGTATATATCATGTATATAAACCCTTTATTTGTGCTATATATTGTATATTATCGTTAAAAAGACTAATATTCACGCCTATTTTCGCATTGTTCAAATTTGTTAAAGTGTTAGTTTAACCATCCCTTTTATTATGCGTACTAACAGGCGATTTTTACCCTTATTTTAAATGATTTTTCTTTTTTTTCGTGTTTTACCCCTTATAGCACCTATGGTATGGCCTTTTTACAGTGTTAGCCACAGCTTACACATTTTTTTACTGACAAAAACATTTAAAAAGTAGTATGATGACCGAAATCATTTACCGGAGGTTGTCATGGCTGACATTGAAAAGGCAAAGTTGGAATATCAGGAGCTGCTCTCAAAAATATCGGGGCGCAAAGGGGTAAAGGAAATGGCCGCTTACCTGGAAAAGCACGGCCTCTTTAAGGCCCCGGCTTCCACAAAGTACCACCTCTGTATCGAGGGCGGCCTTTTGATACACCAGGTGGGCGTGGCAAAGCTTGCGCTGAAATTAAGGGAAACGCTCATGCCGGACAAAAACGAAGAGTCGATAATACTCTGCGCCCTATTCCACGACGCGCACAAGGTGACAGACGGCTTCGGCAACCAGACCTATGACAAAAACAACACGGCTACATCGGACAAGCAGCCCTATTTCTGGAACACGAAGCAGCTCGGCTTCGGAGGCGGCCACAAATCCGCCCTGTTAATCTCAAAATTTGTGGACCTCACGCAGGATGAGCTGCAGGCAATAGCCTACCACGACGGCCCGTTTGTGCCGGCGTGGGATGATATCAAAAGCGATCCCTATCCCCTTACATTATTAATACACTACGCCGACATGTGGAGCACATGGGTGGTGGAGAAGACAAAGATGAGGAATTTCAAATCCACGTTTTTGGAGGATTTAAAGACGGAATTGTTTTAAAAAAATCGTTATATAATAATATTCTCATAGAGAGGGGGCTTGCCCCCTCTCTTTTTTATTACGGAAAGCCTCTGTTGACAATAGGCACACATTGTGATATATTGTCTATGAAGCGATATAGGTGGGATGAAACAAAGAACAAGGCTTTAAAAAGAGATCGTGGTATTACGTTTGAAGGTATTGTATTCTGGATAGAATGCGGCGGGTT
>Ga0181520_10006465_pt1 | contig 17906 bp, 15 predicted proteins | sample PEATcosm2014_Bin_29_FD_132451 | JGI IMG/M metagenome (GOLD analysis project Ga0181520, IMG submission 132451) | Peatland microbial communities from MTU Mesocosm Facility, Houghton, MI, USA - PEATcosm2014_Bin02_30_metaG | ecosystem: Environmental > Terrestrial > Soil > Wetlands > Peat | place... | reverse complement strand
TCTGGGACTGATTTTCAAATATCAGGACATGACGCCGAGCGTCGTGCATCGCATGACGGTGCAGCCGATGCTGCTGCCGGCGCTGATTCTCGTGCCGGCCTTGATCGGGATCATCTTTCAGCAACACAACGCGCCGTCGGGATCGGAGAAGTAGGTCCGCGGATTTGCGGAGCGACAGCGTCGTACCGGAATAGGTAGTCGGTCGGCTGCTCCAATGATCCTGTTCCGCTGCCGGAATGTCGGCCCGCGCCCATCTGCAGCGGGCTGCCCGCAGTGTTGGTTGCCGCAACATCCCTCGCGTTTCACCACCATTTCTTCTGCGGGAGCTTTGACAGCGATTGCTTCACCGTCGATTTTCCGGTGCTGTCTTGGAAGACAAGATTGTCGTCCACGGTTAATTGGACCGACAGATCACCGCCGGCGGGCACCAGTTGATCGACGAAGCGAGTCCATTGGGCTTTGTCATAGTCATAGTAATAGGCATGAAGGAAGCAGTCGCCACGGCCGGAAAAGGGGCAATACCAGACCGCAAATACCCGGTGCCCCCAATGATCGAATTGCGCCGTCTGAAGGCATCCGAATCCTTTCATGCCGTCGACAATCTTGATGATCTCGTCCGTGGTCTTAGCCTGCGTCGGCGCCTCGTGCGCCGGCCGGGAAGCCGGTTCGTCGGCACGCAACATGGCGGTGACGGCAATTAGAGAGACAAGTGCGATCGCAGTACGGCCAATCACGGCAGCCTCCGTTGGTTGCAGGTTTCTTGCATCGTGCACTTTGACGCGCAACGCGGTCGGAAGTTTCACTTGGAATTGGCCGCCGGACAGGTCGCCTCTTGGCCCCAACAGAACGTCGGATGGGTTGCGACAATCATTGCTTTGGCCGGCGGGCACGGTAAATGGAATGCATGACTCGCAGTCGGAGGTTCCGACGCGATGGCGCGATCGGCAATCAAAACACCGCCGTCGCACGCGGGTAGCTGCCCAATACCGTCAGTTGCAGGCAATGCTTGCGGGCCTGGTCGATGGCGGTTTTCATGGCGGGCTCGTCGCAATGGCCCTGGGCATCGATGAAGAAATAGTATTCCCAGTTCACCTTCTTACTGGGGCGTTTTTCGATGTCGGTAAGGTTGATGCCGTTTTCCTTGAAGACGTCCAGAACTTCCGCCAATGCCCCGGGCTGGTGCGCGGTGGTGAACATGATGGCTGTCTTGTCGTCGCCGCTGCGGCGGGCGCCTTCACGGCCGATGACGAAGAAGCGCGTCTCGTTCTCCGGGTTGTCCTCGATATTTTCAAAGAGCGCATGAACGCCGTACAACTCCCCGGCCAGGGCTGATCCGATCGCGGCGGTGCCGGGCTGGCGGCTGGCCAGTTCGGCGGCTTTGCTGGTGCTGGGGGCGGGTTGGACGTCGCGATCCTTGGCTGTGGTGCTGAGCCACAGGCGGCACTGGCTGAAGACCTCCGGCTTACTGTAGATGGTCTTCACTTGGTCCCATGTGCCGCTGGCCAGCAGGTTGTGATGGATGGTGATGACGACTTCGGCACAAATACGGGCCGAGCTGTGCAGGAAGGCGTCTAGCGTATCGACCACGCCGCCGTGCAGGCTGTTTTCCACCGGGACCAGTCCGTAATCGCAATGCCCGCGCACGGTTTCCTCGAACACGCCGTGAATGTCCGCCACCGGAACGTATTCCACGCTGGAGCCGAATTTCCGCACCGATGCTTCGTGCGAAAAGCTCCCCATCGGCCCGAGAAATCCGATCCGCAGCGGCCGCTCCAGCGCGAAGCTGCCGCTCATGATCTCGCGATACACGGCCGCGAGGCTGGAATCGGTCAACGGGCCGCGATTGAGCAATCGTACCTTTTCCAGCACGGCCTTTTCGCGGTCGGGCGCATATACGGGAGCCTTGCTGGCGTTCTTAAGTTTACCGACATCGACAACGACCGATGCCCTCGCGTTGAGGAGTTCGACGATCTGCGCATCCAGCGCGTCAATCTTCGCCCGCAGCGACTCCAGAGCGTCCGTCGATTCCGGTTCCATGCCGGGTTTTTAGCCCCGCGACGGTGGGAGGTCAAACTTGGCTGTTACTTCGTCCATGGCTACAATCGGGCGAGGCGCAATGCTTAAGCTCCTTACTGACCATCTTCCCGAGATTGAGGCGCTGTGCGTCAAGCACGGCGTGCGGCGTCTTGAACTCTTCGGGTCGGGTGCGCGGGGAGATTTTCACCCGCAGACGAGCGATCTGGATTTCTTTGTTGAGTTTCACGACCTCGGCTGGCAAGGGTCGTTCAAGCGGTATATGGGGCTGCTGCTGGGACTTGAGGATCTGTTGGGTAAGAACGTCGATCTGGTCGAAGCTGAAGTGGTCACCAACCCGTATTTCATCCGCGTGGCTAACAAGTATCGCCAATTGGTCTATGCTGCCTGATGAATCGCTCAAATTGCTGGAGGACATGCGCCAGGCGGCACGGATTCTGACCGCGATGGTGCAGGGGAAATCCCGTGAGATTTACTGCGCGGACAAGCAAATTCAGTGGGCAGTCGAGCGCGGATTTGAAATCATCGGCGAAGCGCTGGCACAATTGCGGAAGATTGATCCGACGACGGCGGAAGTGATCGACAATTGGCGCTCGATCATCCGGTTTCGAAATCTATTGATTCATGGCTACGCCATCGTCAATCCGAACAAGACGTGGGATATTGTCGAGGCTGATTTGCCGAAGCTGCTGCGGCAGCTTGGCGCGATGTTGGCCTGAATCCGGCGCGGGATTTTTGGGGTCAGAAATAGAAAGTCGAGATTGTGGGGCATATGGTCCTCCACGGTCCATTTGTGGAAAGGAGCACCGCATGAGCTGCGTACGCGTTCTGGTCGGCACGCGCAAAGGCGCGTTTGTTCTCACATCCGACGGCAAGCGGCAAAAGTGGGATGTGGCCGGCCCGCATTTCGGCGGGTGGGAAATCTATCACCTCAAAGGCTCGCCGGTCGATCCGAATCGACTGTACGCCTCGCAATCCAGCGCGTGGTTTGGGCAGCAAGTCCAGCGGTCCAACGACGGCGGCAAGACCTGGGCTCCCGTCGGCAACAAGTTCGCCTACGACGGCATTCCCGGCACGCATCAGTGGTATGACGGCACTCCGCATCCGTGGGAGTTCAAACGCGTCTGGCATCTTGAGCCGTCGCTCACCGATCCGAATACCATCTACGCCGGGGTTGAAGACGCCGCGTTATTCCGCTCGGCCGATGGCGGGACGACATGGCAGGAATTGGCCGGGTTGCGCGGCCACGGCTCCGGCCCGCGCTGGCAGCCGGGCGCCGGCGGAATGTGTCTGCATACCATCCTGCTCGATCCGAGCGATCCCGGCCGAATCTTCATCGCCATTTCGGCCGCCGGCTGTTTCCGCACCGACGACGGCGGAAAGACGTGGCGGCCGATCAACCGCGGTCTGCGGTCCGAGCACATCCCCGACCCGAACGCCGAGGTCGGGCATTGCGTGCACCGCATCGCCATGCACAAATCTCGGCCGAGCGTGTTGTACATGCAGAAGCATTGGGACATCATGCGCAGCGATGATGCCGGGGATAACTGGCGGGAAGTCAGCGGGAACCTGCCGACGGATTTCGGGTTTGTGATTGATGTTCACGCGCACGAGCCGGAGACGATTTACGTTGTCCCGATCAAGAGCGATTCCGAGCATTATCCGCCGGAGGGGAAGCTGCGCGTGTACCGAAGTCGAACGGGAGGGAACCAGTGGGAAGCCCTGACCAGGGGCCTTCCGGAAAAGGATTGTTACGTGAATGTCCTGCGCGACGCCATGGCCGTCGATTCGCTGGACAAGTGCGGAATCTACTTCGGCACGACCGGCGGGCAGGTCTACGCGTCGGCGGATGCGGGGGATAACTGGTCGCCGATCGTAAGGGATTTGCCGGCGGTGGTGTCGGTGGAGGTCCAGACGCTTTCGTAGGCGGAAATACGGGAGGATTAGGAGTAAGATGAGGATGAAGAGTAGGAAGATGAGTAGGAGCAAGAGAAAGACCAGGAGCAGGATTTCACAATCTTGCTCCAACTCGTTCTCTTAATCGTCTTCATAATCCTAATCTTCATCTTAATCTTACTCCTCTGTGGTTATGCCATCACGAATTCGAGTTATTCTTCCCTCTCATCTCCAAGCCCTCGCCGGCGTCGGCCGGGAGGTTCTACTCGACGTTGCAGCACCCGTGACGCAATGCTCCGTGCTGGATGCGCTGGAAGACCGTTGTCCGGCCCTGCGCGGGGCCATCCGGGATCACCTTACGCATCAGCGCCGCCCCATGGTGCGGTTCTTCGCCTGCCAGGAGGATGTCTCCCACGAGCCGCCGGATGCGCTGCTTCCCGATGCAGTGGCCACGGGCGATGAGCCGTTTTATGTCGTCGGGGCGATTGCCGGCGGGTAACGCTGCGGCGTATTGAGATCGGTTGCGTCGGCGGCTCTGGCGAGAGGAGATTCGTGAAGTTCGCACCGAAAACGACCGTGTCGATTCTGATAAATTGCCTGTTGGCCCTGGCCGTCTCGCTGCTGGGGTTCGAATTGCTGATGGAGCATCTTTACGTTGAGCTTCAGGTGACGAGCATGTCCCGATACGCCGGGGCGTTGCAGGCTTCGGCGGATTTCGGGAACGGGGTTCGGCGTTTCTATCGCCCCACGCCGGCGAAAGATACCAGCGCCGGGCCAACCTTTACGGGGGAGCGAGACCGGGGGGTGGAGGTGTGGTCCCAGCCGTTTTGCTCGGTGTCGTGGATGGTATACCTGATAGACCAAGCGGACAAAACGCGCGCGGAAGCGTTTGCCGACGCATATAACGCTCGCATGCGCGATTTCATCAAGAACCCGGCGAAATACGACCCGCATGGGGAGGCGGCAACCCAATCGGCGGATTAGGATGGTTGCGGTGAATCGTTCGAGAAGTGCGTGGAATGCGGCTGTATGCTCCGCGCCACGCCGGGGCGGTGTCTGGACTGGGCGCGGCGCGGCCGAAGAGGGATTTGCCGCCGAAATAAACTGGCGGCCGTTTCACGCGACCAATTCGATTCCGTGCTTCTGAATGACAGTGAGGAGCCGAAGGGCCGGGCCGCCGGGTCTTTTCTTGCCACGCTCCCAATCTGACACCAGGTTCTTTGAGACGTTGAGGTAGCGGGCAAAGACCGGCTGGGAAACGTGCTCGCGCTCACGCAAAGCGCGAATCTCTGACGGCTTTATCTCCTCGACCCTCTGCAGGCACGATTCATCGAATTCCCGCATGGTGACTTTGCTGATAGCGCCGACATGATACAACCCCTCCATTGTCTCATGGATGGCGGCAAGAGCCTCTGAGCGATAGCGTCGTGCGCGTTTAGTCCTCATCGTTAATCTCCGTAAGAACTTCTTCGTCGAGCAGGGCCTCGATTTCCATTTCCGAAAGCGCGAAAAGCGATCTTGCGGATTTCTTAAACACCACCTGTTCATCCGGCGCAATATTTTCCCGCTCGCTTTTGGCGAAGCCATAGACGAAAAAAGCCCGCTCACCATTCCTAAACAGGATAATGCTCCGATACCCGCCTGATTTTCCTTGGCCGGGGCGGGCGAGCTGCTGTTTGATGACGCCGCCGCCGAGGTCGGCGTCAATAGCGCCCATTTCTGCTCGGGCCACGGCGTCCTTCAACGTAGCGTCCACTATTTTTCCCGACGCGCAAACCGGCAAAACCACGCGTTCTTGAAAATTCGCAACTGACGCCTCCCATCTGGGCATGCTCAAAGTATCACACCTTGTGTGACATGTCAATGTGAATGAAACCGGCATGAAACCGGCCCGCGACGCCCGTGACCGATTCACGCGTCTTGGCCCGTTCAGAACAGTTGTAACCTTGGCCTTGTAAGGCGATCCAATCCGCCCGACGGGGTATGATCAACATGGCCGGAAATTCGTTGCTTGGCGGGCCGATGGCGCGGTAGGGTGGTGTGATGGGCAAAGCTGCTGCGGGCAGAACCTCATGGACGCCGCTGGCGATGATCGTCATGACCGGGCTCTTGATCCGGCTGGCCTGGGGCGTGCATCTGCCAACCGATGAGTCGTCCCTGGCGGCATTGCCGGATCAGATCGAGTATTTGCACATCGGGCAAAACGTCCTGAATGGCGAGGGTTTCGCGTTTTTTGATCCGCGGTTTCAGGATACCGTGCGGGCGTATCGCATGCCGGGGTATCCACTGCTGATCGCGGCGTGTGATGGTAAGGTGATGCTGGTGCGCATCGTGCAGGCGTTGCTCGATGCATCGACAATCCTGGCGACGTATTTCCTGGCGCGGCGATGGCTTTCCGAATCCGGATCGCTCGCGGCGGCGGGACTCGTGGCGCTCAATCCGTTTCTGATTTACTTCAGCGGGCTGCTACTCAGCGAGACGCCGTTCACGGCCATGCTTATGTGGGGCGTGACGTTGCTGGCAGCCGGCGGCGGGCCGCTGCGGCGCCAGATACCCCCTTTGGTGGCATGGCTGATTGGCGAGATCATGATCGCTCCGGCCACGCTTGTCGGAGGGTTCCTGATCGCGCTGAGCATTCTGGTCCGGCCCAGTGCTGTCGGGCTACCTTTGTTGATCGGCATATCCGGCGCATTTATCGGACCAGCGGTGGGTCGTTCGCGGATAGCGGAAAAGCTGACCCGTCCGATTCGCTGGCCATTGCCCATCGCCACGACTTTCATCTTGATGACGGTTCTGGTGCTGATCCCATGGACGGTGCGAAACTACAGCACCTTGAAGAGCATCGGTGGGCCGACGTTCTTGTGGGATACCACCAACGCCGGCATCACCAAATATGACGGGTTCAATCCCTCAGCCACCGGCCAAAGCGACCAGCGATTTGTGCAGAGCATAGCCCCGCGCTTGCGGACCCTCAGCGAAGTTGATCGATCGCTGTATTTTTCCGATTTGGCCGATGAATCAATACGCCAAACCAGCGTGATGGACCTGGCGAGCCTCACAATCCGCAAGGTCGCCCGCACATGGAGTCCGATTCCGCTGAGCGAACTGGCCGCCAGCCATCGCGCTACCATCGCGGCGGGCCTGCTCTATGCGGTTCCGGTGTCCATTCTGGTGCTTGCTGGGCTGTTTGGAAAAGGAATTGCGTTATCGGGCAAATTGTTCTTGCTCCTGACGCCGGCCTATCTTACGTTCCTCGTTGCGATGAGCGTGGGCTCGTTGAGATATCGGGTGCCGGCCGAACCGATGATGGCTATCCTGGCGGCATCGGCGGTGTCGAACTGGATGGACCATCGCGGATTTGGGCGACTTGGTTGGAGGCGATCGGAGAAAGCGCCGCAGGACGCGGCGGTTTGACACATTTTGCGGGTTGCCGACCGGCAGGACGCCATTCTCGACCCGGGCCAAAGACAGGCTTTGATGCCCGTATTTGTTCCGAATCCAGACCACCTGTTCGACCGGACCTGGCGTCCCGGCCGTCCGCTGCGCCCCCGGTTGCGCCGCCTCCGCCGCTGGGGGATGCTGGCGTTCCTTGCAGCTATGTGCGGGCTGATCGGCGGATATTGGTATCTGACCGAACCCCATCGCGTGCGCCGCATGGCCGTCGCCTATCTCACCGACCTGCTTGGCTGCCGGGTCGAGATCGGTGATGCCAAGCTCACGCTGTTCGAGGGCCTGCGCCTGGATCGGGTCACCATCCGCACCGGGGCCGGTAATCAGGCGGATTCAAGCCTCTTCGACGCCTCGACACTCCTGATTCGCTATGACCCGCGAGACCTCGTTTTCGGGCGAATCCGGGCCACGCAGATTGTCGCCGTCAATCCGGCCGTTCACATCAGCGAGAACCTCGACACCCATCAGTGGAATTACCAGGTGCTGACCGACCGCAGCGCCGCCAGGGCCGCGCTGCCGCCGCTGACGATGCCCCAGGAGCTTCCCGAAGTCGTCCTTCGCAACGGCACGATCATCTACGCTGAAATCAACCACAGCACTGTCATTCCCAAAGGGGCGATGGCCATCGAAGGCCAGTTCTCTCCCACGGACACGCCGGCCACCTACGCCTTTGGTTTCCAAAGCCGCGGCGCTGAAGGACTTGGCCCCGACGCCCGCGGCGAATTCAACGCCGCCACCGGGCGGTTGACCGCGACACTGGCCAACTTCACCTTCGGCCCCGACATCAAGGCCATGCTGTCCAGCGAAGTGCGACAATTCTGCCAGGCGCATGAAATCCAGGGCCGTGTCGAAATCCCTCACCTGGCTTACACGCCGCCCACGGGGCCCGCACCGGCCCGGTTCAGCGTCGAAATGGCGATGAGCAATGTCACCATGTCCGTCAGCCCCCAGGAGTGGCTTGGACCCGACGCCAGCCAGCCGCCCCAGTCGCCTGACGATTTGGCCAGGCTGACCGGGATCACGCCGCCGGCGGATGTGGCGGCCGACGGGAAACCCCAGCCCATTCGACTCTCTCAGGTCAGCGGCACGCTGCTTTTCAGTGATGATCGCGGCATCCAGATCAGGAATCTCATCGGCCGGGTCGAGGGGAACGCCGTGGCCGTCGATGGCGTCATTGGCGGATATTCCCCCGATGCGCCAATGGACCTGGTCATTTCCAATCCCGCCACCGAGAATTTCTTTGTCCCCGCCTCGCCGCGCTATGTGGTCTGGCTGCCGCCGGCGATCCAGAATATCTATAAAATGCTCCGGCCCCAGGGAACCTGCGATGCGCGCGTCCGCGTCCAGCGCGTCGATCCGGCCAAGCCACTGATTGTCAGCGGCGAATTGAATGTCCTCCAAGGCCAGTTTGTCTTCGATCAGTTTCCCTATCCGGTGCAAAACGCCAGCGGACGAATCCTGCTGGACAAAGACCCGGGCAGCGGATTGGATCGCGTCGTCATCGACAACGTCAGAGGCAATGGCATCAAGGGCGGACCCAACGCCGACACGGTCGTCAACATCGCCGGCGCCGTCAGTCCGCTCGACGATCACGCCGGCGCCAGCATCCGGGTCTGGAGCGACCGCATGAGCGATGAACCCGCCCTGCGCGACGCGATGGCCCCGGAATTCCGGCGGGCCTTCTCCATGTTCCATCCCTTGGGCGATGGCCCGATGTTTGCCGGCGCGTTCAACTGCTCGATTAACTGCCCGCCCGGCGGCAACCAGGTTTGGACCGTCGTCACCTCCGTCACGCTCACCGACGGGAACGCCTCATTCTCAGGCTTTCCCTACCCGTTGCAACATGTTCGAGGCACCGCGACATTCAGCGGCAACCACGCCGATATTGACGGCCACGTCCAGCACGGCGATGCGCTCCTGGCCATCTCCGGCCGAGTCGATTGGGATGCACCGCCCGGTTCCTCCGATCCGGCCGCATCTGCGCCGATTGGTGTTCGCCCCGACCTGTACATCGTCGGCCGCGATGTCCCGATCGATCACGATCTATTGAATACGCTACCGCCGTCGGCAACTCAGTTGGCCGGGCAGATCGGCCTGACTGGTCGCGTCGATGTCGATAGCCATGTTTTTGCCGGCAAATCCGCCGCCGCCACGCAGCCGGCGGTCGCCGCGAGTGCCGCGGCCACGACTCAGCCTGATATTGCTTACGACGTGAAGATCTCGCTGCACGACGCCGCCATGCGTGCCGACGGCGGCGAGCCGCTTATGGATTCCGTCGCCGCCCAGTTGCGCGCCACGACCCAGGTCGTCACCATTACTGACTTCCAGGCCAAACGCGGCCAGGCCCACATCACCGGCGCCGGCACGGCCGGTTTCGGCGGCGCAACTCCACAATTTGATATCCGCGCCCAGGCCGTCAATCTTGACCTCGACCACGACCTGTATCTGCGACTTCCCGCCGCCGCCCAGTCCGCGTGGGATCAGGTCCAGCCCGTCGGCACGGTCGATGTCGATCTTTCCTGCGCGCAAGTTCACGGCAATCCTGCCGCCAGCGGCGCCGGCCCGCTGAACAATTTTGTGGTGCTCATCCATCCGCGAAAACTGAGCGTCACTCCTGCGGCCGTGCCGCTTCGCCTGGACGACGTGCAAGGCTCGATCGCCCTGGCCGGCTCGCAGGTGACGCTCGAAAAGGTCACGGCGCGACACGGCGATTCGCACATTGCGATCAGCGGCGCTGGCTCGACGCTGGCACTGGGGCCGTGGGATGTCCGCCTCTCCGCCAGCGACCTGACGCTTGACGATTCGCTTCTCAAGGCGATGCCCAGCGATCTGACGGCCCTGGTTCGGTCGTTGTCGCTCGAGGGGAAAATCAACGTGGATTTTTCGAAGCTCACATATCGGCCGGCCGCCGCCGCCGGCGCGGCCACGGCTTCCCAGCCAGCCGGCGCCACCAAGCCCGCATCGCAGCCGATGAACGGACCGGATATCGACTTCGCCGTCCACATTGGCGCTGATGGCCTAAGCGGCGATGTGGGTGTTCCCCTGACGCACGCCAAAGGGGCGTTTGATCTCTCCGGGAAAATCCGCCGCGGCCAGCTCAATGAACTGGCCGGCAACATCAATGCCGACGCGCTGACTGTCGGCGGCAAGAGCGCCACCGCCGTGCGCGCCGCCATCGCCAAGCCCGCCGATTCCTCCTCCATCCAGGTTAGCCACATCCAGGGCACCTATTGCGATGGAGACCTCGGCGGCGACGTCTCGATCTTCTATCCCGATTCCGGCCCCAGCCGCTACAGCATGAATTTCGCGTTGCGCAACGCCGATGTCGCGCAGCTTGCCCCGGGCGCCGACAAGGACATCAAGGGCCGGCTCACCGCCAGCCTGACGCTGGAAGGAACCTCCGGGCAGCCCGCGACGCGGCGCGGCCGGGGCGACGTGGCCGTCAGCGGCAAGGACATGTACCACATTCCCCTGTTATTGAGTCTGTTGCAAATCACGAACCTTTCATTGCCGATCAACAGCCCGTTCGAGTCGGCCACTGCCCGCTACAGCGTCCAGGGCCAGCGCGTCGCGATCGAGGACATTGCCCTGCGCGGCAACAGCATGACCATGCAGGGCAGCGGCTCGCTCGATTTTGACACGCGAAAGGTCAGTCTGACTTTCGTAACCAACAATCCAAACTGGCCCACGCTTCCCGTCGTCGGCCCGCTCCTGCAAAGTGCCCGCAATGAAATGCTCCAGATACACGTCGATGGCACGATCCAGTCCCCGCGCGTATCCGCCACGAGTCTCGATTCGGTCACCACCACCGTCGACCAGGTTTTCACCGGCGCTCCGCGCTGAACGCCCGGTCCGGCGCGCTTGACACCACGCACGACCTCTGTAACGATTCCTCCCCGCGTGCCGGTCGCTGGCACCTTTAGCTCAACTGGATAGAGCGTCGGTCTACGGAACCGAAGGTTGCAGGTTCGACTCCTGCAAGGTGCAATGAGTAATGACAAGGCCTTACGTCGAATGGACGTTGGCGCATAAGCCTTGTGCCACCGACTCGCGTCACCCAAAATGCCTCGTCAGCGTCAACGGACCGGGCCCCAAGCGGGGCTTCCCTGATTGCCAGTGCGGGATTGATATCGGTCCGCAGCTTGGCGCTGGTCTCCTTCTCGATGCGTTTCTGCAAGTTCCCGCCGTTTGGCCTTGACCGTGAGGATCGACTGACTGGGCAGTGTTCGAGCAGGAACGCGCAGCGAGTCTCATGAGCCATCGATCGGCGATTGCGCATTGGCGAAACGCTGCCTGAATTCGGCCGTATGAGTACAAATGACCATGACGGGCGCAACGAACGTGTGTCGATAAAGGCAAAGATATGCCCTAGATCGAGAGAGGCCGGGGCCGCCGCACAGCGTTCAATATTCTCGATTCTCGTGATGCCGTCTCAAGGCGTGATGAGCACAATGAGCAGTCAGCGCACGGTTTACATCCTGGACGATGACTGGGCCGCCAGGCATTCGCTGGAGCTGATGCTTGAATCCGACGGCCTGCATTACGCGTCGTATGAATCCGGTGAAGAGTTTCTGGAGGAGGCGCGACCGGGCGGCCCATCAATCCTGATTCTGGACATGATGCTTCCCGGCCTGAGCGGTCTGGATGTACTCGAGAGGACAAGAACCCGGCCAGGCCTTGCCATGCCGGTAATCGCCGTTACGGCCGCTGCCAGTGTTGTCACGGCGGTGCGCAGCATGAAGCTGGGAGCGTACGATTTTCTAATCAAGCCGGTGGATCGGGGGCTGTTGGTGGCGCGGGTGCGCGAGGCGCTGGCCGCCGATGCCGATCGCCGTCAGCGGGAATTGGGGAAAGCCGCATCCAGGAGCCGCGTGGCGGAACTGACCGAGCGCGAGCGCGAGGTTCTGGGGCTGCTCTGCACGGGCAAATCGAACAAGCAAATGGCCATGATGCTGAATATTTCGATCCGGACCGTCGCCATTCATCGCTGGCATCTGATGAAGAAGATGCAAGCCACGAGTGCAACGGAAGCCGTCCGGATCGCCCTGCACGCCGATGCCGCCTGATGTCGGCTCCCGGGGGTAAGCCGTTCTCGTAAGCGCTTTATCCTATTTAACGTGCCTGTGCCGCAGTCGATGTCTTCTCCGGAAGGTCGGCCGGACCCCCCAAGTCGATTCGCAGAATCGAAGCTGTAAGTCCGGATGACGGGTCGGCGATGGCGCCGAGTTTGAATTCCCTAAAGAGGAATGCAACATGGCAGAACTCGATGATCTGGTGAAAGAGTTTTTGGTTGAGAGTTCCGAGAATCTGGATCGGCTCGATCAGGACTTTGTGGCGTTGGAGAAGGATGCGACAGCGCGCGACCGGCTGGCCAGCATTTTCCGCACGATCCACACCATCAAGGGTACGTGCGGGTTCCTGGGCCTCAGCAAGCTGGAATCCGTCACCCATGTCGGTGAGAGCCTGCTGAGCAAGCTTCGCGACGGGGAAATGACAGCCACCAGCGACATCATCAGCGGATTGCTGGCGATGGTCGACGCCGTCCGCGAGATTCTGGCCAGCATCGAAAGCGCCGGGAATGAGGGAAATGGCGACTACACAAAGATCATTGCGAATCTCACGCGGCTGAAGGACGCCGCCCAGGGCGCCGTCGCCCCGGCCGCGCCGGCCGTTCCCGCCGCCGTGGCGCCAGCAGCGCCGGTCGCGCCGGCCGAAGCGCCGACGCCGGATGAGCACGCGGGGCAGGCCGAACTGGACGCGCCGGCTGCCATTGCCAAAGCTGCTGGTGGAGATTCGGGCAAGTCGTCGGATTCGCCAGCGTCGGGCTCGGCCAACAGCGCCATTCGCGTTGATGTGGGGCTGCTCGACAAACTGATGAATTTGGTGGGTGAACTGGTTCTGGCCCGCAACCAGATTCTCCAGTTCAGCGCCACGCTGGAAAGCGCCACGCTCACCGGCTCGACGCAGCGGCTGAATCTCATCACAACCGAGCTTCAGGAAGGCGTGATGAAGACGCGCATGCAGCCGATCGGCAATGTCTGGAGCAAGTTCCCCCGCATCGTGCGCGACCTGGCCCAACTGTGCGGCAAGCAGGTGCGCGTCGAGATGGAAGGCCGCGAAACCGAACTGGACAAGACCATCATTGAGGCCATCAAGGATCCGCTCACCCATATCATCCGCAACTCCGTGGATCACGGCATCGAGACGCCCGAAAGGCGGCGCACCGCCGGCAAGAAAGAGGAAGGCCGCCTGTATCTCCGCGCGTTCCACGAGGGCGGGCAGGTCAATATCGAGATCATCGACGACGGCGGGGGTGTGCCGCTGGACCGCGTCAAGGCCAAGGCGATGGAGCGCGGCCTGGTTTCCGCCGAGCAGGCCGCGAAGATGACCGAGCGCGAAGTCCTGAACCTCCTGTTCCTGCCGGGGTTCTCCACTGCCGAGAAGATCACCAATGTCTCGGGCCGCGGCGTCGGTCTGGACGTGGTCAAGACCAATATTGAAAAGATCGGCGGGACCGTCGATCTGCAGAGCAAATTGGGCGAGGGCACGACCCTTCGTATCCGGATTCCGCTGACGCTGGCGATCATTCCCGCACTGGTTATCACCAGCGGCGGCGATCGCTTTGCCATCCCGCAGGTCAGCCTGCTGGAACTGGTGCGTCTGGAACCGGAGCAGGCCCGCAAGGGCGTTGAGAGCATCCGCGGCACGCCGGTGTATCGGCTGCGCGGGAACCTCCTGCCGCTGGTCTATCTGAACAAGGAACTCCGCACTGACAGTGCCGACAAGAAGGGTGACGGCACGGTGAACATCGTCGTGCTGCAGGCTGATGAGCGGCAATTCGGACTGGTCGTCGATGAGATCAACGACACCGAGGAGATCGTCGTCAAGCCGCTGGGCAAGTTCTTCAAGGGTCTGACAACATTTGCCGGCGCCACCATCATGGGCGATGGCCGTGTGGCGCTGATTCTGGACGTGATGGGCCTGGCCCAGAAATCCAACGTGGTGTCCGACAACAAGGACCGCTCGGTTCACGAAATGGAATCTCGAACCAAGGACGCCGGAACATCCAGGCAGGCCATGCTCCTGTTCCGCATATCCGACACGCGGCGCATGGCCATCCCCCTTTCGCTGGTGGCCAGGCTCGAGGAATTCCCGCGCAGCGCCATCGAACACAGCGGCGGCCAGGCGGTCATGCAATACCGCGGGCAGATCATGCCGCTGATCTCGCTGTCGGAGGCTCTGGCCGACACCCGGCTGCGCCTGGCGTCGCCGACCCAGCCGGACATGCAGACCGGCGACACCATCCAGGTGATCGTCTACACCAAGAACGATGTGAGCATCGGACTGGTGGTCGATCGGATCATGGACATTGTTGAGGAGTGCCTGAACGTTCAGCGCACGATCGTCCGGCCGGGCGTGCTGGGATCGGCCGTGATCGAGAAGAAGGTCACGGAACTGCTGGATGTGGAGAGCGTGATCCGCACCATTTTGCCGCAAGCCATTGAACACGCCGACGCCAAGGCCGCCTAATCGGAGAATACTCATGCCAGAAGACCGCCAATTTTGCACGTTCCTGGTGGATGGCCTGTACTTCGGAATCGAAGTGTTGCAGGTGCAGGAAGTGATTCGTTTCCAGGAAATGACCCGCGTACCGCTGGCCAGCCCGGTCATCAAGGGACTGATCAACCTGCGCGGCCAGATTGTCACCGCCATCGACCTTCGCCGCGGATTGGAACTGGCCGACCGACCGGCCGGCAGCCTGCCGATGAACGTGGTCGTTCGCACCGGCGACGGAGCCGTCAGCCTGCTGGTGGACGAGATCGGCGACGTGGTGAACGTCGAGCCGGACACGTTCGAGCGGCCGCCCGAGACGCTGTCGGGGATCGCGCGGGAGCTGATTTCCGGCGTGTACAAGCTGAAGGAACGGCTGCTGCTGGTGATGGACACGGAGAAGGCGGTCAGCCTGAGCGGCGTTGCCGCGTGAGGGCGGCGCCGGCGACCTGCGCGAGATGATTCTCGCCATGAAGAGAAGTCAAACACGGGAACCGCGCGTTGCGGAACACCCATTACACAGTCGGCCCCACTTGTGTGGCGCCAGGAAAACTGAATTACGTCACGGCGCTCACTATTGATTAGCGCCGGACACGAAAGGATCTACAGTCATGGGAAACTACGCCAATCGTAACGCCGCCGGAACCCGCTCCTCCAGTCGCGGCGGCGCCGCCGTCCTGGACGCCCCGGCGCCCGAACGCTTCGAGAGCGATTCGGACAATACGGCCGAGAGCGACGCCGTCCACGCCGATCTGGCCGGGCAGGTCGCCGCCATCGGCAAGTCGCAGGCGGTCATCGAGTTCAATCTCGACGGCAGCATCATCACGGCCAACGACAATTTCCTGGGCGCCGTCGGCTATCGCCTCGATGAGATCACCGGCAAGCATCACAGCATGTTTGTTGAAGATTCCTATCGGCAGAGCCCCGCGTACCGGGATTTCTGGGCGAAGCTCAACCACGGCGAATACGTGGCCGGCGAATTCAAGCGCATCGGCAAGGGCGGCAAGGAAATCTGGCTCCAGGCCTCGTACAACCCGATCCTCGACCCCAGCGGCAAGCCGTTCAAGGTGGTGAAATACGCCAGCGACATCACCGCGACGAAACTGAAAAACGCCGATTACGAAGGTCAGCTTGCCGCGATCAGCAAGGCCCAGGCCGTTATCGAATTCAACCTCGACGGCACGATCATCACCGCCAATGAGAACTTCCTTACCGTGCTGGGATATCAGCTTGACGAGATCAAGGGCAAGCACCACAGCATGTTCGTTGAGCCGGCATTTCGTTCCAGTCCGCAATACAAGCAGTTCTGGGCTGACCTCAACGCCGGCAAGTTCCAGGCCGCCGAATACAAGCGCATCGGCAAGGGCGGCAAGGAAGTCTGGATTCAGGCCTCATACAACCCGATTTTCGATCTCAATGGCCGGCCGTTCAAAGTCGTCAAGTACGCCATTGATGTGACCGCCACCAAGCTGAAGAACGCCGATTACGAAGGCCAGCTTGCCGCGATCAGCAAGGCCCAGGCGGTCATCGAATTCAATCTCGACGGCACGGTCATCACCGCCAACGAGAATTTCCTGAGCGTGCTGGGGTATCAACTTGACGAGATCAAGGGCAAGCACCACAGCATGTTCGTGGAACCCAGCTACCGCTCCAGCGCCGAATACCGGCAGTTCTGGACCGATCTCAACGCCGGCAAGTACCAGGCGGCCGAATACAAGCGCATCGGCAAGGGCGGCAAGGAGGTCTGGATTCAGGCCTCGTACAACCCGATTTTCGATCTCAACGGCAAGGCGTTCAAAGTCGTCAAGTACGCCACCGACGTCACGCCGCAGGTCAAGCACCGCGAAGAGTTGCAGGTTCTGCTCCAGAAGGTGGCGAATAACTCAACGTCGATGGCAACGGCCGCCGAGGAACTGACGACCGTCAGCACCCAGATGACCGCCAACGCCGAAGAGACCAGCACGCAGGCGAACGTGGTGTCGGCCGCTTCGGAACAGGTCAGCAAGAACGTGCAGACCGTGGCGACCAGCGCCGAGGAGATGACAGCGAGCATCAAGGAAATCGCCAAGAATGCCGCCGAGAGCGCCCGCGTGGCCACCAGCGCGGTCAAGGTGGCCGAGAAGACCAACACCACGGTCGCCAAGCTGGGCGAAAGCTCGGTCGAGATCGGCAAGGTCATCAAGGTGATCACGTCGATCGCCCAGCAGACCAACCTGCTGGCCTTGAACGCGACGATCGAAGCGGCCCGCGCCGGCGAGGCCGGCAAGGGATTCGCGGTCGTCGCCAACGAGGTCAAGGAACTGGCCAAGGAGACCGCCAAGGCCACCGAGGACATAAGCCAGAAGATTGATGCGATCCGCACCGACACCAAGGAGTCCGTCGAGGCCATCGCGCAGATCAGCACGATCATCAATCAGATCAACGACATCTCCAACACCATCGCCAGCGCGGTGGAGGAACAGACCGCCACCACCAACGAGATGACGCGCAACATCACCGAAGCCGCCAAGGGCAGTTCGGAAATCGCGCAGAACATCACCGGCGTGGCCACGGCGGCCAAGAGCACCACCGAGGGCGCAACCAACACGTCCAAGGCGGCCTCCGAGCTGTCCAAGATGTCCATGGAGCTGCAGCAGGCCGTCGAGAAGTTTAAGGCCTGATCGCAGTCCAAAACCCCCGCCGCGCCGGCAGAACACGCCGGCGCGGCGTTTTACTTGAAACACAGGAGCGGCGATGCGAGTGCTTGTTGTCGACGATTCGCGGGCGATGAGGTCGATCCTGAGGACCACGCTGAGCGGCATGGGCCATGAGGTGGTTGAGGCGGGCAACGGCCAGGAGGGTTTGCAGCGACTGCACAGCGACGGTCCGTTCGGCCTGGCCCTGGTCGATTGGAACATGCCCGTGCTCAACGGCTACGACTTCGTGCGCGCCGTTCGTTCGGACCCGGCCAATGTGTCCATGAAGATGATCATGGT